>Ga0214544_1001660_pt1 | contig 46726 bp, 39 predicted proteins | sample CNSS3metaG_FD_160074 | JGI IMG/M metagenome (GOLD analysis project Ga0214544, IMG submission 160074) | Root nodule microbial communities from cowpea collected in UCLA plant growth center, Los Angeles, California, USA - CNSS3 | ecosystem: Host-associated > Plants > Roots > Nodule | place: USA...
GGATGGTGAAAGTATATTTGACTGTATGATGAAAATATTGTTGGCTCTAGCTTACCCTGTTTGTTGTATGGTTGTCTTGTATGTGGTTCTTCTTTCTTGCGATGATCATCAATTTGATTGATGGGAGCAGATGGGCGCGAGGTTCCCACGGTCAGCAAGAAAATGGCGACTCCGCTGCATAGTCTTTTAGACTGGACTTCACGTGTGACGTTTCTTTTAATTTATCCGCTATTGATTTATCCGCGTGTGACTTTTTTTTAATTTCGATTAATAATTAAATGGGATGTTATAATATAAATATATCTACATATCATAGAACGTATTTCTTTGAACTTGAAAGGTATATAATTCTTTATGCATTTACAATCGATTTGGAAAATCATTATATATATACTAACTTATATTAATAATTGATAATATTATAATGTTACTAAATTAATATATAAATAGATTTATATTTATTAAAAGTAAAATAAAATGAATGGAGAAAAAAATGAAAAAATAGTTTTCAATTAGAAGGGGAAAAAAAGAAGAAGAAGAGAAGATAGAAAAATTTATAAAAAATATGTAAAAATAACGGTTACTATAAAAAAAATTATATTTTAAAGGATAAAATTAAAATTATAAAATATGGATAAAAAAGAGAATCATCTTTATATATCACTAGTGTAAACACAGGCGCTATCGCGCCTGCGTGTACGCATTTTTCGAATTATATTTATAATTGATGATATTGTAATGTTATTAAGTTAATGAACAAAATAAAAGTATATTTATAAAAATTAAAGTGAAATATATGGAGAAAATATGAAAAAAATAATTGTTGATGAATAGTATGAGAAAAAAGAAAAAGGAGATAAATAAATAGTTTTATAAAAACTTGTAAAATTAACCATTAATTTTTAAAAATTTAATAAATAATTAAATTGTAAAGGGTAAAATTGGAATTATGAAATGTGGACACAAAAGAGGGAATCCCCTTTATATATAGTTATAGATTATAGATATAGTCATAGATATATTAAATCGTAATAGAAATTTCATAGAATTGTACTTAATTACTCTAAATCATTATACACACTTTATTTTCATTATTTTATCTTTTAATTTTTTTTTATAAATACAAAAGTTAATTTCTTTTTTACATATACAAAAGTTATTTTTTTTAATAATCAAAATACCATAAAAGTGGGTTTTCAAGTAAAAAAAAAAATTTCTAATATTAATTGAGCTTTGGGAAATGCAGTAAATAAGTCCACTTGTAAAATCTCTTTAATACATAGGATAGGTTTCAACGCTAAACTGCTGAATCTTCCTCAACTTCAAATAAGACCTAATTCACCATTAAATTGCAACATTTGGTGCATGTGCACTTGCAGCCTACAATTACTGAGTTTGCTACTCGCAATGTAATTCCAAGATACAATTACTGCAACTACAGCATCAATTGGTTCCTTTTTGGGGACATAATCGTTTTTAGGAGCATTTGGCTTTATGAAACTTGACTTCATTTTTATCGGTGGTTTTCGTCAGTGTGATATTTAAGCCATCCAAGCAAATTCCCATTTTCTGGTTGAATGTTGTTGCTTTCTCTGATTGGGAGTTTTATCAGCAGCTGCAGCTGTTAGGCAGATAGTTCACTAATGGCAAAATTTATATAATGATCACATTGGTCTATGTTACGAACACAGGTAAAGTCAATCATATTATGGTGAGATGATTATTAAGCAAATATGCAGTGACAAGGCCGTTTTCATTAAATGTAATAAGTTACACAGTGTTCATGTTTTGCAAAATAAAACCTGTATTTTTTTTTTCTCTTAAAATGAGTGACATTTGCATTCTCGAGAGAAGTAAATTTACTATTTTATATCCAACTTGCAAATAATAATCAAGTTGTATTTAAGATGAATAATCAATTTAAATCTTAACAAGGGTAATCAATATGATCACAATTTTTTTCTGAAAATGTATATTATTGTAAGAGGAGCCATGAGATTGTCAATGACAAATGTACACGTTTCATCCACTACAGTATTATCTGCAGGAGCAAAAGACAACAAACAAAATGGTAATGGTTAATTCCCCTTCCTAAAAATGCAGAACAGTGACTCCCTAAAAAAAGCTTTTTATCAGCTACCTAAGATCTCTTCTCCTAAGAAAACTAGTAAAACAGTACTTCACCTTTACAGGGCCCCCCTGGATTCTTTAGCCTAAGATGGTTTGCATGACCTGCAATCCATGTCACTCTACAGTTTCAGAGTCATTGGAACTTCGTCTGGTGCTTTATCGTAGCAGCAGACCTATACAGGTAATCATGTATCAGATGTTGCAGCAACGACATTCTCTGGTGATTTTGTAGTTGTAGCAGGAGAAACATTCTCGGGCGGTTTATCAGATGTTGCAGGAGAAACATTCTCGGGCGGTTTATCAGATGTTGCAGGAGAAACATTCTCGGGCCGTTGATCAGATGTTGCAGGAGAAACATTCTCGGGCCGTTTATCAGATGTTGCAGGAGTGACATCGTCAGGGTGTTTATCAGATGTCGAAGGAGTGGAATTCTCAGGTGGTTTATCAACTGTTTCAGAACTGAGTTGCTCCTGTGGTGGTTTATCAGTTGTTTTAGGAGTGACACTCTCTGGTGGTGGTTTATCAGTTGTTAAACAATCACTCTCTTTTTCGCCTTCTCCCTTTGGATCTTCACCGGGAACCTTTTCTGCATCATCTATACACGGATTCATGGGATAATCTCTCGTGGTAGAAGTACCACTCTCGGTTGGTTTATCAGTTGTTTTAGAAGTAGTAGTGACACTCTCTGAAGTTTTATCAATTGTTTTAGGAGTGTCACTCTCTGATGTTTGATCGGCTTTCTTAGGAGTGACACTCTCTGATGCTTGATCATCTGTTTTAGGAGTGGGAGAAGAAAGTTCAGATGTTGAAGAACCGCCACATTTTTTGCCATCTACCATTTCTGTATCTGTTTCCTTAAGTCTGGAATATGCGTGCCTTCTGATTTCTTCCGCACTCTTCAGCTGGAAAGTGGCAAGAATAAGCTAATAGACCAAAGAGGTTCAGAGTTAGTTTGATCATTTTCTGAAGAGTGCACAAAAAATATGTAAACAGAGACAATACAAACGAAGTTGAACTAATTAAGGACATTTTATAAAGAAGACATTTTAAAATTGCACAACAATGGTTATAGCTTAAAATGTTCTAGATTTCATTTTTGTTTTAGAAAGAAAAACACTTATCTGACACATAATATATGTGTTCTATACATATAGCAAGCATGTGATCAATATACAATTGAATTAACCATAATGATACTTATGTGTGTTAGTGAGGTTGTGTCACTGCCACCAAAGGAAAAACAAAGTAAAAAGCTTCTTACCTCAACAGGGGAAGCTACAATTATTGGCCCCACAACAGAACCTCCAAAAACTGCTCCATTAAAATCAGATATTGCAAGGTTCCAGCTGTTATGTTCTCCATACTTACCCTCCTGACCAGGGACAAAGGTATATTTTCCAGACAGTGACAAAATTTGAAAGCGCCCCTGCATGTACATCATACAAAGATCAAACACCCATTTCATCAATCTATTTTGTGTATGTATATAATATGATACATACACAGAAATAACAAACGATGAAACGCAAGAAAAGAAGAAACTAACACAAGAAAAGAAGAAACTAATTGTTTATACCTCCCACGTCACAGTATCAATAATTGGAGGAGGACAGGGCTTGCGAAAAACAACCCTCGATATGGAACCCACAGCAGAAAGTACGCAAACGGTTAGAGAGGATGCTTTAGCAAATGTTGCTACCTTCTCTAGCAAGTCCTGTGAAATAAGAAAAAGCACAATAAATTCCTAATTAAGGATTCTAAAATACTACAGAAACATGTAATAATGTAACATAGTATATGATGCTGTTGTTTGTGTTATCTTATCTTAAAGCCATGCTACATATGATTATGTCTGAAAGTTAATCATAGAGTTATATGATCAATCACATGCAATGCTTCTTAACAAATAGGCATGAAACATAATGGAAAAAGCTGTAAATATAAACCCAAAAATTGTTTGATCTTACCTCCCCAGGATTCACAGTGAGATGGTAAGGGACGAAGCTTGATCCAGTCTCTGTTTACATGTCCACCACCAAGCAAATCAAGTTTTGAAAAATCACAGACTGTGGTCAGATTCAAAACGCCAAGCAAATAAACAACAATGTGATGTCGTAGTGGTGATTAAAACTATGATTTATTTCATGTATAGCAACATAAAACTGTTGTCTATATCAGAGATTGAATTATTCACTGTTCATACCACCTTGTGCTTTTTTCTTGATTATGAACATTAGCAACCAAACAAGAATGTGTCACTTAAAAATATCCAATGAACTGGGTAGAAAAACTTATGACAGATTACAAGATTTTACTTCTGACAGGTTACTGCTTTAAATCATTCAATAAAAATGTTTTATTTATCAAATTCACCTTCTTTGTATTCTTTCAAATACATCCCTATTAATTTGCCAGCAATTCTTGGAAGACCTTTTTCACTGCTGATGATGGGCTCGATAGAGTTTTTCAAGAAGAAAACGCAATTCTTTGAACAAATAACATAAAGAATCTAAGATTTAATGCCATGTTTTATCTTTTCTTAACCACGAATATTTGCAACCAAACATCTTACCAAAAAAAAGCCAAATTTGAAAAAGTTGTAACAAGATCACAAGATTTGACTTCTTTGTTAAATTTCTTCACTATATCATCAAAGAAAAGTTCTAATAAGCACAATCACAAACACCGAAACACTGATCAATTACTTATCAAAATGTATTCCATTTATTAATCTGCACACAATTCTTGCAAGACCCTTTTCACATTATGGTAACTAAAATCTTGAACAATTATATATAAAAGATGCATATAAAAAAAAAAAAAATTCATGTTACCAACGTTAGAAACTATATTTGGTGGAACTGTGGAAGAACTAGGAGGACGTCCTCGACCTCTGCCCCTAAGCATCAACGGAGGTCTACCCCTCTTCTTCATTCGATCTGGAGCCAATGGGATTTTGTTTTTGGATTTATCTCTCTCGGCCATGTTACAAATGCACAAAGAAAGTGATGAAATTGTGACGGTGAGAACTACAATGCTTCAGAATATAGAGGTTATTGCACCTGGTTTCATATATTTATAGCGATAGAGTGATGTTATTACCAGTGAAGAACGAAGGAATGTATCGGATACGTTTGAGTGTGATAGTTGCTTGGCGCCATTATAACTAACTTTTAGAACAGCTTTAGCTTAAATTTTAACGGCTTTTTATTTAGTTTTAACTCAACGAATTAAGTTAACTGACATGTTAGAAATAAAAAGAGGGTTACAGCCAAGCTCTACACAACTGTTACAAGAAGGGTTTTGTTTCTGCATGAGACTTTTCAATGGTACTTAAAAAATTAGAAAATGTATTTTTCACTAGATGCACCATTTGACATTGGACATTAAAAAAGTTATTATTGGGTGTCAAAATAATAGGATCCTTCAAAATTAAGGAGATATAGATTGACATTACTTTAAAAAGAAAAAATACAACTACTTGATAATTCAATATATTAATATTTGAATCATGCTTCTTTTATATTTTAATATAAATTATTAATCTATACTATTATATTGTTAGAATAGGTTGTAAATTAAATGTATTTTGTTTTATATCGTGTCCAAGTATAGTTTTTGAAAAAAAATATTATTTAAATTGATGTCTAGATAAAGAGGTAGCGGAAGATGGTTTTTAACGGGTTAATGGTATATTAGAAGTGATAAGTGTTTTTTAATATCAACAAAATTATAATATTCCTTACACTGTTTTATTTTCTAGGTATGTACAGGTGATGTTAAACTACTGACTTTTGTTAACACCAACGAAATGGCAGAGGAAAAAAAAATTAATTAATCTTTTGTTTCTTGTTTTGTTCAAAAATATTAAGTTGATTTTTCCACTGTTTTTAAGTCTTAATTTAATTCTAATTTTTCTAAAAATAGATACAATTTAGTCATTTTTATTAGACTTTTTGAAATAGATTAAAAGATTTTCATCAAAATTAAAATTGTAAATAATAATTATTTACTTTGTTGATATAATTAATACAATTCTAATATCAATTTTGATGAAAAAATTTTAATTTATTTCAAAAAATTTATTAAAAATAATCAAATTGTATTAATTTTTTAAAAATTAAAACCAAATTAAAATTAAAAAAAGTTGGAGAATTAACTTGATATTGTTTATAAAAACATAGATAAAAGAATAATTAAAAAAAATGTAGAAGGAAAGATATGACTGATTAAAGTGAAAGTGAAGGCTCTAGTGGAACCTGCATGTAATATTTTAAGCAATCCAACCTAAACTGCCATGGGCAATACTGCTGCAAGATGTCAAAATCCTAACCATTGCCATTAGTCAAAGTGATGCAAACAATGTTTAGGATCTTTATGAGCATTTACGTTATTTTTGCTTATGTATTGGGATCGATTGTAAATGAAAAACCTGTTAATTTATTAAGAGATTCAGATCGTTGGCAGATTAATGTCTATTTTCTCCTAATTTTTCAAAACCATGACTAAGGTTTTAGGTTGGCTCTTTCTAACAGTCTTATTGCCTGCTTTAATTTTAAATTCCTTATTCACTTTTAATTTTATTTTTATTTTTTAATATTTGATTCAGTAAAATCGTAACAGCAATCATGATCCAAACGAAATAACTTGAAGGACAAGAAAGGAAACCAGAGAATACACAGACAAGCTTATGAATAATTACTCAAGAACTCTTTCCTTCCAAATTGGGATTAATTCATTTCTAATTACAAAATTGTTGAATTATGTACATAACACTTGACATGAAATTAGATTGACAAAGCAAGAAATATATTACAAATTTAATTTTATAATCTACCCAAGTCCAAACATGAAGGGGGGTTTCCCTTATTTTTCAAATTAAAATATCAAAGGGAAATAAGCCCCTCTATTTCCTCCCTTTCCACTCGTTCCCCTCTCCCAAACAGAACATTGCACCAAAGGTTTTGATCAAGATATCCACTAATCTTGATCTTGGTATGGAAGTTGCAAGCTAAAGATGCATCTTCATGTTACAAGTCACATGCACCTTGTAGTCACCAGCACTTGAGAACAAAAGAAGACCAGAGGGATCAAAAATTGTGAAAGTGCTGATGCACCTAACAGCAAGCAAAGATGTTTCCACTGCTCAGTAGTCTAAGTAAAAAGCATCTTTAACTCCTCAATGCGCGCACTTCGAAACTCTTGATCAGTCAAGGCACCAGAAATCACTCGTTGTTTACGTGCTTTTACTGCTTCCATTCTCTCCTCAACGGTCCCCTGCAATGTTAAATGCAAAACAAATGCCACATTCAAGTCAAAAATAAGTTAATACTTGATACCAAGGTAAAAACTCACAAAATTAACGGGCCTGGTAAAAATAGTAAAACAAAAAAAACAATAATAATACAACCATGATATGAGCATGATTTTCCAAATCGGGACATTAAGCATACCTTCACAATAAACCGTGTAATGGTCACCTTCTTTGTTTGTCCAATGCGATGAATACGCATAACGGCTTGTTCCTCAACAGCTGGATTCCACCATGGGTCCTGTCCAAAGCGAAGAAGCTATCTATAATCCATAAAACTGGAAAACAAAATACTTTCCAAATGGCAACAATAATAATATCACTATATATCCACTTGATTGGTTATCCATAAAACATTCGGATAAAACTTTCAGAATTCTATACACTCACTAAAGATCACCAGTTTTGGTCACTATTTTAATTTTTGTAAGTGCATCAAATGCTGGTAATAATAATTTTGTCAAGGATGCAGCCAATTTGATCAAAAGCTCACATCATGCGGGCCATATCCAATTATTCAAATTCAAATTTATTACACTATCCACGAGTGATTTGATAAGAAATAGTTTGTGCATACCATGACAAAAGCATTAGAAGCAGCAGTTACATTTATACCCATTCCACCAGCTTTTAGTGACATTAACAAAACCTGATGCATGCAAGAAATAGGTACTGGTCATATATAGTCAATGCATTGAACCAGTCACTCTACAATGTCAAGGTAAAAAAACTGAGAGGAAGAAGCTCAAGACCAGAGTCGTGCTGTCCTCTGAAAATTGCTTGATAACTTTCTCCCGCTGCTGCTGACTCAGAGTCCCATCAAGACGAACAAATGAAATGTTATTCCTGTAGATGAGTTAATTCACAAAGAAAGAAACCTCCTTGGTATTTTCATTGAAAAAATGTATTAAACGAATAGAAGGGTAACTGCGCTCATAACAATCATCAAAGCTGACATCAACTTAGAAAGAACGATAATAATACAACACAACGTAGAATCAACTGAGTTTCTCTCCCACAGGAAAGCATCTACCCAAGAATATGATATGATTCAACCAGCAACAAAAATCTTACCGAGTGAAAGGGATCTGCAAGAGGTCAAGAAAAGCAGTCCACTGGCTGAAAACAATGCTTTTGGAGCCTGACAAGCGAAGATTTTGAAGTTCACTCAAAAGAGCAGTTACCTTGCATGACTCTACCCAGTTCTTCTCAATATCCACCTGAAACCGATTTTCAGTAGGGGCAGTGATTAGATCCTGCCTGTTGACTGCTTTCCTGTAAATCAAACAATATGTACCATAACCAAGATTCATCAGAAAAATACTGCAATAAAAACAATATTGAACTTCCTTCATTCAAAAGTTAAGAAGAAGATAGAAGATATCCAAAATTCTAATAGAATAGCTTGACAATACCTACAAACAGGACATAGGCCAGAAGTAGCATTTCGCAAACTTGCCAAGAGGCATTCCCGGCATAAGCGGTGAGCGCAAGGGGTCAACACTGCATCTTCAAATGCTTCAAGGCATATTGGACACTCTCCTTGCTCCCCTTTACGTAGCTCCTCCACAACTTCTTGAACATAAGCCCGTGAAGGTGCCTCTTTTACTTCACCATCCGAAGCATTATATGTTCCTCTAAGGAAGCGCTTAGCTAGTTTGTTTAGATCCGCAAAATCTTGAGTATCACCTCGACTAAATGAATCAATTGGTAACATGACAATAAGCTAACTTCTGAAGAGTAAACAACTTTATAGTACAAGGGTCAAAGAAATCATAATCACAAGAGTGTTTCCCAATCACATTTTAAACAAAAAAAATTAAAAAAAAAACTCCCCATGTGTTTGGGGGATATTAAATTGGATGATGAATAGATCACTAAAAAAGAAAATCCTTGTTTGTCCATTGATTCCTCATGGATGGATGTGCGTGAATATTTTTATGAAGGAGCTCCAATCAAAAAAAGGAAGAGGGGTAATCATTTCTATTTAGAATTTATAGAAATTAGAACTTATAAGTTCAACAAACAAGAACTAACTTTATTTCTTTTTCTTTTTCTAATGTATGTCCTAGAAACTTAAATGCCAAGACCAATAAAAGTGGAACGTAGTAGGAAATGAGGAAGAAGTTGAAGACATTGAAGAAGGGGAAGAACTTTCAATAGAAGATGAATAAAACCTGAGCGATGTAGATCTTGGAGAGGAAGAGAATGAAATGAATGATTAGGATAGAATCTTTTTCTGTTTGTGGTTGTTTAGTATGTATAAGCAACAACCATGATTTGCAACAATTGAGCAGTAGTTATAACGCAAAATTTGCTTAGTACCATATAACCATAGTTATAGGAATCTTATGTAATAACCACACTTTTTTTTGAAAACTGTGTTGCTGAAATTAGATGAAATAGAAGATGAATATAACCAGAGCGTTGTAGATCTTGGAAAGGAAGAGGATGAATAGAATCTTTTTTTGTTTGTGGTTGTTTAGTATGTATAAGCAACAACCATGGTTTGCAGTAATTGTGCAGTAGCTATAACGCAAAATTTGTTTAGGAGCAGATAGCCATAGTTATACAACTTTTATGTAACAACCTGATACAAATGAAGGAAAAAGAGTAGAAGGACAAAGTAGGAAAATCCACCAGGTTTATAAGAAAGAAGTGGAAACCCATCATTTAGGGACCCTAGCTCACATCCATGATTCTGTAATAAATAAAAAGGGCTGATGTGGCAAGTGTGAAAGAGTGTGGGTACCGTCATTAGAGGAGAGAGGGAATAAAGTTGTGAGGAGGGGGAATTTGAGAGGGGGGATTTTTGGGCTTAGGGACTTTTGGGAACAGAGAGATTGCTCTATGGTTTTGTCTTCATTGTTGAATTTGAAAATATACAATATACTTGTATTCCCTTGTTTTCTCTATTGTTCTACGTCAATACCTATCACAACCACACTGTTTTTTTGAAAACTGTTGCTGAAATTGGCTAGTAAATACAAATAGATACAACCACTCTTTTTGACTATGAGCTTGTTTTGTTATTAATTGTATATGTTAAATTTTGTAATGTTTATGAATCTTATGATACGAAATGATTCATGCTTCAAAATGTAAACTGACCATCATCCAGCATGCCATTATTGTATTATCATTATGATCAACTTGTGTAGTGTGCTAAACTTTTACTACTCTCAAATTCAACTTGGAAACTATAATTAGAATACAGTATATCTCAAAGATCAGTTCGAAAACTAAACAAACCTGAACAATAAACTCCTTATATTATCTTATGAAGGGCATGGAGTTGGCCAAAATAATTATAAAAATTTTAACAGATTAATTGTTAGCACAACATGTGCTTAAAAATCAATTGATCAGACAAGATGCTTACAATAACTGGTGCTGGCAGCGAAATTTCAGTACAAAATTACCTCATTACAAGAAATGGATGATCACAACATTGCCGAAGACGTAAAAGTAACTCCAATATTGAAGCGTAATTATGAAGAACACGTCCTTGCTCAACAAACTGATCAAACTTTACCTGCATAAATTTCATCAACAGATTGGATCAGTGTGACTTGTTTCAATGCCAAATAATAAGGTAAAAATATTAAATTAGAAATTCAGAATACCTTAGATCTTTTGAATAGAGCTCCATAAAAGTCCTGTTCAGATTCTGTCTGTTCACAGTAAACTACCTGCATATCAGCTGGAGGCAGAACTAAAATGGGCCTGCGACAAATGATAAGTTAATAGAATAAACTACACGTTAAAATAGCAAAGGTCTTTAACCAGATCACTGACTTGCCCTCTCGATCTGTACTATGTTTGGTTCTCCTCAACATAATTGGCTTCAAAATTGATTGAACTAACTTGAGCCCTCTTTCATCACCACCCTCAAATGGTTTCTGAATAAGTTTGTTCCACCTGGATAGTCATATAAAGCAAATTTTCATAGACAGTCCAGTAGTTCAGCCACATACCTACTTGAAAAGATTGAACAATCAAGGTAATAAACAGAGTAGTGATAACTTCTAATAAAATGTTTTCCCACTACAAATTATTTGCCTCAGATGACTATGTTAAACAATCATGACATCCAACTTGGCCCATACTTCGCACTCCAGTTTAATTAGACAAATTTAGACAAAGAAACATTACCTTCAAGGTGTGAAATTTTTCGTCCATAGATGCCATTGTAATCAACCAACAGAAGTTTGAAAGGCTAAGTAAAAAAGATGGTCAATAAGACCACTTGTCTTAAGCTTACACAAGATTTATGATAAAAATCATAAACTGCATGTACAAGTCTTGTTACCATTGTTATTCTTTTCAATCCTTGAAAGAAATATTGAAAAGTCCAACTTCTCTAGAACGTACAATATTCTAAAACTGTTCGAATTTTGAATCAAAACTTCAATTTACACAATATTTAACCTCCCCCCCCCACAAAAAAAAAAAAAATCTAAATCTAGCACTATTCACCATCAAAAAATGGCCTTCAGAAATAAAAGAATAAATAAACAGTTAAAAAAGCCTAATCCTGAAGAGGAAAGAGGAGAAAAGTAGAGAACATGGACATAATAAAGACAAATAAAGATGATTTTACCAGGCCCAATGACCCCAAGGTTCTATTCTCAGAAACCGCAGAAGACTGTAAATATCCTGGAGGCTGTTCTGTATATTAAAAAGGGCTCATGTCAGGAACCATAAAAACTACATCTGTCATGAGACTCTGGACTACTCCAAAATAAGCCAATACAAATACATAAGCAGCAGGTCAGATGAAAACTTTGGACTCATTTGGAAAAGAAATCCCAAAATTCATGTTTAACCTTACGGAAAAAGTTTTTCATACCCAAATCATTTGGAATTGAAAAAAGAATATAAAGTATTCCAAAAACTAAGGGTTTGACAGCATTGTCAGGTATGTGTATCGTAGACCGAGGGTTATATTGTTTAAACACAATTTCCAACTGACAGCACTATAATAAAAACATTAATAATGATGGTACTAAGATGTCATAGAAAGATTTTAGAATTTCCAGCTCCACAACTCAGCACAAATGAGCAAGCCCTAATCAACCAGGAAACTACAATGACATGGATAGAATCTAATTATACAACCCAAAGATGGAAACTGCAAGACACTGTCAAAGCTAAATAAAGATTTTATAAGTTTAACTAAATAAAGCAGTTTTGGTGTCAATCAAAGGTTTATGCCATATCAAGTTGATGCATCACATAATTTGGGATCAGTATAAAAATGTTTATTCAGAGTAAATTAATGAGATAATTAATCTACATATACAAAAAAGAAATTAGTCAGCCGTGAGATAGAGAAAGACTCCATTATAATACACCTGAATTGGGGTGCCTGTTAGACACCAACGTCTGTCAGCAATTAGAGCAGCAGCTGCAACAGAAACTTGGCTTTTAGAAGATTTTATGGTATGTGCTTCATCAAGAACAACTCTAAACCACCGAACTGAGAAGAGTCCACCATTATCATCTGCATTCTGTACATAGGACAGATATTCACTAGTTGAAAAGTCTTGAGAGATGAAGTAAATAGGCACATCAGAGATAGTATACAGGTTTCAACTACCTCACTGGAAAATTCAGAGGCCAAAATTCCATATGTAGTAATTACAACATCACTCTGAGTGAGACTTTTTGCATCTTTTGGCCTACTTTGTCCATAGTGAACATATAGAGACAGAGATCCCGGGTGCACGTGAGTTTCAATCTCTGCCTGGAGAAATTGAAATATGTTCAGAAATGGAAAGCATTTGACTTACTCTATACATCCCACATCTGAATACAATGTGAAATTACTTTGAAGTGGAGAAAAGCAAGAGAGCTTCCTATTACAGACAACACTAATACCTTCCATTGCCCAAGAAGAGTCATCGGACATATTATCAAGTTGCCACCACTTGTTAGAGAGTTCATTTGCTTTGTTGGCTTATCAAAACCAGAAAATTTGGTTGCCTTCTTGGGTATGTTTGAAAAAGTGTGCACATTATCACTAACTTCACCACCTTCAGTAAAGGACTTGGCCATGGGTTGATTGCCTACTGCTTCACCCTTTCCTGAATGGGCAACTAGAAGGGATATGGTCATGATGGTCTTTCCAAGCCCCATAGCATCTGCCAAAATCTTCAAATTCACAACAAAATAAGACATCACAAATGTTGAACAATGGCAAAGCAAGAAAATTTTCCAGGGTTAATTCCTGAAGAAACATACTCCTCCTCTGGCCATTTGAAGGGTGCTGGGAAATTCTATTGTAGCTTCACCAGAAAATGCATTCAAGTAAACGATAAGCTCCCTCCTAAAAAGTACATGAACAAATACTTCATCAAAACCACTCATTGGTTTTTCTATGTGTGCATTAAACACGATTTTAAATTGTGATCCACAACCACAATTGTGGCCTCATCTAATGCATTTGTCCATAATTCGGTACCCACAATGAAAACAGAATTTCAAACCATGATATTAAATAACCACTGGCATACTTGTCAACAAGGCGATATGCCTCCCAACATGGATGGAGGGTTGTTGCAGTCTCATCCATGCATTGTCCCTTCTCCATCTGGATCATCCAATAAAGTGCCTGCTTTTGATAAGGTCGTAGATCGCACAGAAGATTAACAGGGGGGTCCATTTCCTGAACAACACTAAATGGTTAAAGATTATTGCACCATTTGTATGCATAAGTAAAACAGAGCATGTTATTCTAAGAATATAGCACCTCTAACTCTGCACTGGATCCAACACCAACAATATTCTCAACCTCAGTTTCAGAAATTGAATCCTCATTGTCATTCTCATTGCCATTTTGAGAAGGATCCTCAAACTTGACACGTGGTAAAGTTACCTGGAGAGAATATATCTGGTTAAAGAAAGGTACCATGCAAAAATGGTTGCAGAAATAGTCATAAACCAATTATATCTATAGTTTTGTACCCTTTCACTGAGAGGACGCTTATTGGAATAGAAATCGCCTGGAGTTAACTCTGCCTAAAAATCAAGTAATGGAAGTCAATATTTGAGAACAATTCCTCAGAGTTACTTGAGAGTTACCTTATCCAACAATACAAGCTAACTCTGCAGGCATTAAGAAAATATCACAACTTTCAACTAAATATACCACCCTTATAACAAACGTTAACAGGAAACAGAAACATAGGACCAACAATCACCTTTTTAAAAGGGTTTAAACCCAGCAACCGAAACAGTGTTGGCAGCGGATGAAACACAGATTCATCAGTTGAGTTGGTAGCATCCTTGAGAGAAACCTGGTGATGCTTACCAAACATTGAACTATTGATAAATACACTGAAAGAGATCCCAAAAGAAGGCAGAAGTCAGTTTGCACCATCAAAAACATGGTTTAGAAACAATCTTTGTCATAAACACTCCTCCAGGAAATTAAAATTATAAGGAAACAACGAAATAAGCTTTCTGGTAATAAAGTTAACTTAAAGTTGTCTCATTAATTTCTTCAAAATTTAATTTTTATCTTGCATACTAGTTATAGATTATGAAAAACTCGTTTCACTATTTAGTAATAAGTTTATCTAAAACTTCCCACAAAGTAACAAGGTAACTATAATCTGTGACATGGCATCTCACATTGAACAGTGCATACCTTACTGACAAAATAATGGAGTCCATGATGCCCAAAACTTGAGGACCAAATTTACACTTCCCCTCAATCCTAACCTTCTGATCTCGCACCAGAGGCAAAAGACACCGAGCCCATTCATTTGGTATTCTCCCAATCTGCCAAAACCCAAAAAAACAGTTAATAAAAACAACAACACAAATTCATCTGATCAAACTCCACCACCTCCTACACAACACAACCTCCCCAGCTTGTTCAGTAGAGAACCGAACAATCTCCGAACATGCCGCAGTCCGTCCAAAGCCCTTTCCTGTACTGGGGGAGGATAACTTCTTCGTCGGAAACTTGAAGATCACAGCTTCATCTGTATTTATAGTTCTCCCTTTACACGTAGACAAACCCGTCACTTCCCCGCAACTCACCAACCACCAATCATCACTGTTGTTATCAATGCGTTGTTCACTGGAGCTAGGCTTGGTGACTATAGGAGGGGAAGGGGAGGGTTTTGGAGGAGAGACTGAACGGTGATTGTTGGGGCGCGTAAGGTTCAATCTTGGGGCGGTGTGAGTGTCCAAGATGATGTTGATGGCCGCATTGACGTCGTTTTTGGCCATGTGGAGTGCTCTGATGATATCCATGTCGGTGAATTCTGAACCCACGATGGATCTCACGGTGGACAGGTGGTGGTCGCTGACCTTGCTTCCCATCGGAACCCTAACCCTAAGTTCTTGGTTTCGCAATAAAGAGTTTGAAAAATTGATAGAAAAAAAAAATGGAGAAAGACAACACAGTTCTAAACCCCAAAAGACCCGCCAGAAGTGAGTGATAGTGAATAATGAAGGACTCTGTTATTGTTTTGACATTATTTGCCTTGCATTCCCGCCATATCTATTATCTCATTTTATTATGTTCATATTAATTACAACCTCCTTCACACTTTATTGATCACAATTTTTTGTTATTGCCTCTAGATATTTTATTTTTATTTTAAAAATTTGAATAAAACAAAATGAACAAAATTGCAGTATTTAAATTTGTGAACAAATATTATACAATTGTCTTAAAAATATCAAATTAATTTAAGTAAAGTTTGAATATGAAAGTAAAAAGTTTAAGTATTCATATTATATAACTCACAAGAAGAAAAGTTCATTTTTGTATTGTGTTTAATTAATTCAATATTTAATATAAATTTGTTTGCATCTAAATTAAAATATTTAAAGATTTTTTCCTATTAAAAAAAATTAATTAAAAAAAACTCTCAATAGTATTTTAATATTGTGTTTTCAGATGTTTGTGTGAAAAACATAAAAATGGGATATTTTAATACATATGTGTAACTGACTGTCAACTTTATGACACAAAGGAAAGTCTTTTCTCAAATTAAAATTAAAAAGTTAAAGTTAAAAATGTTTAAAAAATATTTTTATGTTATATTATTTGAAATACAAGTATACATGAAATAAGTGTTTTACTTTCATAGATGGTGAATAAAATATTAATTTGAGATATATATTATAAATTTCCCCACTTTTCTATCTACTTCGTTTGATTTGGTATATATTACAAAAGAATAAGTAAAAATTAATTTTGAAATTATTTAAAGTACCAAAATTATTAGAAAAAAAAAACGCAAATTCCGCAAGTTTTATAAATGGTAAATACACTATTTCAGGTAACAAACTCATGTATAATATATAATGAAAAAATAATGTATCCTCAGAGATTTTCTAGTACTAGATATTTTCCTTAACCTAGTTGTACATTCTAGAACATGCTACATACAGATGATAAAAAAATTAAATAGCTGTAAAATTGCTTAAAGTACCAAGATTACTAGTAAAAAGGTACGAATTATATTAATTAAATAACTACACGTAAATAAGTTACTTCAAGTAATAAATCCACAAATGAAATAAAATATAAATATAAAATATACATTTTAAATGATTTCTTAGTTATAGCAATTTTTTCCTGTTAATTTGCACACTAACATTATAATATGCAAGTAACATAATAATGAGTACATATATTACTTTTAATTAACAAATTCATGAATCAAATATTGCAGAAAAATTGATGTACTTTAAAAATAATCTAATTGTAGTCTTTTTTTCTTATCTAATTCTAGGAATATAATACAGGACAACCATAAAAAAAGTTAAATAATTTTGAAAGTATTCAAAACACCATTTTTTTTTTATAAAAAACGCAAATTATGTTAGTTTGAACTTGCAAAACTATGGGTACATTATTGATTTCAAATAATAAACAAATTGAAGAAGAAAATAATACACTTTTAAATATTCTGTAGTCATTGCCACTTTTAAAAATGTAGTTCATTTGTTTCAGGACATGTAAAAGGACTGAAAGGGTTAAATAATTGTAAAATTATTCAAAGTACAAGTTTTTTTATATATATTTTAATAAAATAACCATAAAATAGTTTTTCTTTCATTGACTCTAATTTAATTATAATAAAATATTTTATTTTTATCGTAAATGCTTCCAAAATCATAGAAAATATCTCTCACGCATAATTTACTCACATAATTTACTCATGAGTTCATAGTATCAAATTCAACATATGGTGTCATATTTAATTATCGTTCAAAGTAACATCTAGTAACTTAAATATGTTTTCTTATTTTTTATTATTTTAGTCATTCGCTTTCTTTTGTTTTCTCTATTATTATATAAAATTACGTCCATGAAATACAAAGTATTTTAATGAAATAATATTTGTTTTTATTAAAGAATAATGAGGTTTTTTTTTATATAACTAGGCAATTCTAAAGTCTAAATTACAAAAACACGAAAGTTTTTAAAAAAATAAAAAATAAACAAAATCCTGTAAGGATTACGAGATAGTTTGAAGAAGTTGTACATCTAAAGACGATTTTGCTAATTCAAATAATCAAAACCTGCACAAAATGAAAGTTGTGTGAGGTGTTCATAACTTTCACAAATAAGTCAATATGTAAGGGCCGGCTTGGCAACATTCAATTGAGATCGGAAGTTGTGGACGAGGTGAATGACCTTCACAGTGTGCTATGGTTATAGTAGTGAAAGTGTGTAAATGATGTGGTTAATGCGATAGATTGATTAAGAAAAAGTAAATGAATGTGTAATCTGAATAGAGTGACCAACTTTGAAAGGAATTTGGATTCTTTGTTAGTTTTGTTGCGTTGTTCATCTATTGTGTATTTATAATATACTGATTATCATAAATTTTGACGTTTTAAAATATATTAAAAAGATATTTAAAATATCTACACAGTATATTTTTAATGCTCATTGAATAACAACACCAAAATAATCAGTAAAAAATCTAAACTCTTTTGAAAGTTGTGTTTAGCTCTTCATTTTCTTTTCTATCGTGAACCATGGTCCAGAATAACATTACCAAACAATTACCGAAAGTCAATAGTCTCCTCACAACTTTTATTTTGACTTGATTTTGACCATTTGACTTAGCAAACAAAATCGTTTAAGGATGCATGACTTCTTCAAATTAAGTAGTAACCCCTTACCCCTTGCATGACTTGTCTATTTGTCAAAATGTTTTCAAACTTGCTTAATTTTGTAATTTAGGCTTCAAGATAACTTAGTTGGGTAAACAAACCTACAAATATTCAAAATAATAATATTTTGTCAATTTTAATTCGTTGTATACTTTTTTAGCAAATTTGTTAAATTTTCAACTTTATATTATTATCCTATTGAGGTGAAGTTATTAACGAAAATATTGTGTGGAAATATTATTTCAAATTAAATGAAAAAGCACCTTAATTAAAATTACACTGAATAATCTTATTTAATAGTATAATACTATATTATTATAATTTTAAATTCAAGAAATTAAAATATTATTATTTTAAGTTATAAACCAAGTATGTTTTGTCAATTTTATTTATTAAATAAATTGTTTCTTTCACTTTTTGTAGTTTCACATATTCTCTTAGCTTTTATAAAGTTTTGTAATTGTCATAATCTTTGCATCATTTTTATCCTCACATTTTATGAATAAATATATGACGTTCTAGATTATGTTATGATGTGGTTGACCAGGTTGCAAAGTAAATTAAATGTAATAATATTTATGAGATGAACAAATTGGAAAGTAAGTGAGAAACATCGTTGAAGGTAAAGAATATCATACATTCATCATAAGGTGGGTGAATAAAATCAGTAAAAAGTTTATGACTTGACAAAATTTTTAAGTTTACAGACTAAAAACATAATTGGTTTTTTTGTATATTTTGAGGTTTATTTAAACTGTAATTTATAAAAATGAGTCGGTTGAATTTTTGTTTTTGTAAAATTGGATTAAGTCGTTAGGGCAGAGGACGACATTACAGGTGAAGTCGTCCTCCACCTTACCGATTTTTTTTTTTTTAAAAAGCAAAACCGTAATGTGAAAGACCGATTTTTATTTACGTAAAAAGTGAAGTCATCCTTGCACATTACGATTTCACTTTTAATTTTTTTTATATATTTTTTTAACCAAAGAGGGAAAGGTTGATGACATATCTTTGAAGGCCATGAATGATAAACTTTTCCATGTGTCAGGGCACTTGGTCATGATAAATACAAGCTGGCCCAAATTTGGAATCCAATATACCATAATTGTTGATGTGAGTGCACTGTTGAGGCCAAACTTGAACTGAACAGTTAGAAGCCATGACAGTAAAACGTGTAGAGAAATTGAAACCGTTGCAAGGTAGGCGATGATCTTGTTCTTGCTTTGTAATTGCAGGAACATTAGGCAAGTGGATGAGACAACGAAAGAAATGTAACGGTAAAAAAATATATAAAAAAAGAAAATTAAAAGTGAAGTAGTCATGTACGAAGACGACTTCACCTTTTACGGTAAATAGAAACCGGCCTCTTACAACAGGGTTTCATTTTTTGAAAAAAAAAAACCCGGTAGGGTGAAGGACGATTTCACTTGTAATGTCGTCCTCCGCCCTAACGACTTAACCCAATTTTAAAAAAAAAAAATTAACTGACCCATTTTTACAAATTACAGTTTAAATAGACCCCAAAATAAAAAAAAGCCAACATAATTCATCCAACAAAAAACATATATTGGTTAATTATAGAAGAATGGAGAATGCACATCTCATAAACATAAAAAAGGACTATTTAGACGTGAAAAGGTATTAGATCATGTGTTGAATCATCCTCCGAAAACTTTAAGGTATATAATATTATTTATTATATATGTCTCTTTATTTGCATATCAATTAATTAAAGGAGGTAGTTGATATTGGATTTGCATTACAAAAAAAATTGTGAGAGAACATCCTAGTCCATAATCAGTGAAAACACACATGTTTACCTTTTCGTAATAATAACAAATAATGAAATTATAACTATAAAAATAAATAAAAAAAATTTTTATCATTTAATTATAGAGAGTTTTTATTTAGTTTGTAGATGATTTTTCTTTGAAACAGTTAAATTTAAAAAAACCAGTTAAATTTTAAAAATTAGTTAAATTTAAATAAAACGGTAACTTGAAAAATAAACATAAAAAAAATTAGACACGGATATTCCCTTCATACACAGGTTTAGATAAAAAAGATAATATAATTCAAACAATAAATAAAAGCCTCTTAAATTAAAAATATTATTCTTGCTATGTTATCTGATTTTCTGAAATAAATTTTTATATCCTCTTATGAAATGAGTTAATTTTTTAAATTAAGTCGTTAATAAATAAAAACAATATCGGAAGATATTGTAAATTATTTATCAAAATTTTAAACGATGTACAAATTTTTAATTATTTTATCATATATTTTATTTGCATATCAATTAATTAAAAGAGTAGATGAAGTTGTATTTGCATTACAGAAGAATTTGTGAGAGAACACCCTAGCTAAAAATAATAAAATGAATAATATACTTCAAACAATATATAAAAGCCTCTTAAAATTTAAAATATCATTCTTGCAATGTTAGCCCATTTTCTAAAATAAATTGTTATCTCCTTTTGTAAAACGAGTTTAATTTTTTAAATTAAAGTCGTTAATAAATAAAAACTATCTCAGAAGATATTATAAATTATTTATGAAAAATTTAAACAATCTACATATTTTAAATTTTTATTTATTATAGATTTAATTATTATATAATTTATATATTTACAAATATTTTTGTTATAAATTGTTATTATATAAAGTTGAAATAACAAACATAAATTGAGATTCAACAAACGTAGTAGTAGATTTTACCAGCAAGATACAGAGAGAATGAGATTTGACGGAATGATTATACTAAAAGTTAAAATGGTTAAAAATATATGAATTACAGAACGTGCGTTTGACTCGTCCGAGTGAAATCGGCAACACGGACTCGACGTGGGATAACCACAACAAACCTCTTCGCTGGAGGGTGTAACACCATCACTAGCAAAATTTCCCTCTCTTCTCTCCTCCTTTTCTTCCCACAACCCTAACCACTTCCCCGTAATTCTCACCCCTCACTCTCTCTACCATCTCCCACGTCGTTTCGTTTCGTTTCATTCTAACAAACCCTAAACCTTTCATCAAACACAGAAAACTCTGCATAAAACCGCAGAGACGCTTCATTCTCCTTCTGATTCGACGATGGAGCCTCCCGTTGTGAGATCCAGAGGTCGCCCACGTAAACGGAGAAGAGAAGAGGATGGAACTGTCGCCGGCGATCCGAAAGCGTTTCCTGAGGCGAAGAAGGCGCCTCCGGTTGCACTGGTTGGTCGATACGTGCTGAAAGAGTTCCGCGGGAACACGGTTCTTCTCGGCAAAGTCGTCCGCTACGAGAGCGGGTTGTACAGAGTCGTGTACGAGAGTGGCGGATTCGAGGATTTAGGTAGCAGCGCAATTCGTAGGATACTTCTCCTTGATAGCTATTTCGACGATGATTTAATTCGGAGGAAAGGCGAATTGGAGGAGTCGGTGTTGCCGAAGATTGCGGAGGAACAAGAGAGAGGTTCGCGCGAATTGCACGAGGATTTATCGGTTGAGAGCGAAGAAGAACGAGATGAAACGGACGACGAGTCGTGCAGTGAGGCTATGGATTTGAGTTCCGATTCCCAAACGCCGATACCATCTCCACCCACGCTGCCGCCTTCTTCTGGAACTATTGGCGTTCCGGAATCGTGCGTTTTGAATCTCCTTTCAGTGTACGGATTCTTGCGGTCGTTTAGCATTCGTCTGTTTCTCAGTCCTTTTACTTTAGACGAGTTTGTCGGTGCTTTGAACTGTAAAGTTTCGAACACGTTGCTTGATGCTATTCACATTTCGCTGATGCGTGTTTTGAGACGTCACCTTGAAAACATTTCACCAGATGGCTCGCGGCGTGCAACAAAATGCCTTAGGTATTTAATTCTCTTACTTTTTTTTTTATTTAGTTCGATTTTAGCATTAGATTTAGTTTTAAGACCAAACATGGATACAGTTGCTTTTGGTACTGTTTTCTGATTAGAGAGTTAGAGGTTATTGATACTGTATAAATTGTTTTATGTTTTACTGAAGCCGCTTTATCTCATATGTCTTCAATCATGCTTACAGTGTTTTAGACCGCTGTGTGGTAGTTTTATGACTAGTATGTTACGTGCAAGTTTATTTGATTGGCGGTAAAACACGAAGTGCTCTGTTTATGTCATCAATTTTCATCCATGGAGGCCTGGAGACCGTAGTGTTAGTGTGATGATTTTAATTTTTGAAATTAGTGTCATGTTCCATTAGGTTTGATTGATGGAAAACAACTGTTCTATTTATGTTCCCATTTTCATTTTTGTTCTTTGATGGCTTGGCAGATGACAGGCTACCTTTATTCTACTGGTTAACTTGTTTTCTTCTTGTGTAGATTCCAAACACATTTGTGGGATGTTATGTCTACTGGTTAACTTGTTTTCTTCTTGTGTAGATCCCAAAAACATTTGTAGGAATGTTATATGTCTTTTTGAGTGTTAGGCCAGAATATTGTACTAGAATTTCAAAACAATGAAAATGTCTTTGTTTGAACCATCAATTAGTTTTATGCAAGACAATAAATCTGTCATTCTTTTAATTTCTCAATACGCACACTATTGTATATGCCCTAGTGTCTATTTATGAGATTTTTTATTTAAAAAAAATTTATTGGAATATGTATTTTTTTTTCAGGTGCATTGATTGGAGTCTGCTTGATGCTTTGACTTGGCCTGTTTTTACGTTTCAGTATTTAGCAATTTATGATTACACAAAGGGACCTGAGTGGAAAGGATTTTATGATGAAATCTTTTATGGCGAGTACTATTTATTGTCTGCTAGTAGGAAACTGATGATTTTGCAAATACTCTGTGATGATGTTCTGGCATCTGAGGAGTTTAAAGCTGAAATGAACATGCGTGAAGAATTAGAGGTTGGCATTGATTATGATAATGAAGATGATAGCCTTCCTACTGAAATTGGGCCAAGAAGAGTTCATCCAAGATATTCCAAAACTACTGCCTGCAAGGATAGTGAAACTAAGAAGTATGTTTCAGAATTGAATGCTGAGGATGCTGATGGAAATGGAGATGAATGCCGCTTATGTGGCATGGATGGAACTTTACTTTGTTGTGATGGTTGTCCTGCTGTCTATCATTCAAGGTGTATTGGTGTGATGAAGATGCATATACCGGATGGAGAATGGTATTGTCCAGAGTGCAAAATAAATATGATTGGGCCTTCTATTGCACGGGGAACATCACTTAAAGGGGCTGAAGTATTTGGAAAGGATTTGTATGGGCAAGTTTTCATGGGTACATGCGACCACTTACTGGTGTATGTTAACATCTTTTTTGTGTTTCTTTCATTCCATTTATTATGCTGGATTCCTTGTGCTATTTTGAATTTGTGTTCTGGTTTTTTATGTATCTGTTTTACTTTTTGCTATCAGTCCCAGTTCTCGCTATAGATGTACTTGCAAATTTGAGGTTACATTTTGATATTATATTTTTGCAGACTCGATGTCAACAGTGATAAATTTTGTCTTAAGTACTACAATCAGAATGACATTCCTGAAGTTCTCCGAGTCCTTTATGCATCTGAGCAACTTAGACCTATATATAATGGCATTTGCATGGCAATGTTAGAGTATTGGAAAATTCCAGAAAACTTCTTATCCATTTGTGTCACAAGTGTACCGCAAGTAAACTTAACAAATTCAAATACAGATATGAAACTTTCTCCCATGATTGAAGAAGAGAATGAAGCTCTAAGTTCGGTGAAGGCAGAATACAGTTCAACATTTTCAAATGGAAATTGTAGTGATAATTTGGAACCATCTCTTGATGCTTCTTTGGTTGCAAGTTCTGGTTCTGCTCCTGGAAGCAGGTACAATACAAGAACTACTGTGAATTTGAAGCTTTGTGAGGAAACTGCAATGAATTCGACATTTTCATTTGCTAACCATCAGTCCAATCCTAAGTTTGAAAATTCTGTTAACAAGTCAACTGCAGTCGGCCCCGCTAGGTGCACCTTTGTAAACAATCAATTTAATAATTATGGGCACACAAACGACTTAAGGCTGCCTATGAATTTGTCTTTGCAAACTAAAGGTGACCAATCTGGTTTTGGGAAGTGCAAAGGCAGTTTGACTAAGGATTTTATGTACACTGGTTGCTCCTATAAACCACAGTCATATATTAATTGCTATATGCATGGTGATTTTGCGGCATCTGCTGCTGCTAACCTGGCCGTTCTTTCTTCTGAGGATTCCAGATCAGAGGGTCTTGTGTCTGATAACCTGGGGAAAGCAACATCTGGAAACACTTATTTGCTTGCAAAAGCATTCTCCCAAACAGCTTCACGCTTCTTTTGGCCAAGTTCTGAAAAGAAGCTTGTAGAGGTTCCAAGAGAGAGGTGTGGCTGGTGCCTTTCTTGTAAAGCCCTTATTTCAAGCAAGAAAGGATGCATGTTAAATCATGCTGCTCTGAGTGCTACCAAAAATGCAATGAAAATCCTTTCTGGTCTTGCTCCTGTAAGGATTGGAGAAGGAATCATCCCTAGCATTGCAACTTATGTTATATATATGGAGGAAAGTTTACGTGGTTTAATAGTTGGGCCCTTTATAAGTGAATGTTACAGAAGGCATTGGCGTAAACAAGTGGAAAGAGCCACATCATTTAGTGATATAAAACCTCTTCTACTCAAAGTGAGTGATTTTTATTAGTTTTAAATCAAGGAGATTCTTTAATTTTTAATTTCCGCACTCTAGATATATTGCCTGCATTTCTTGGACTTGTTAAATGCGCAGATTTATAAATCATTTGTTTTTGCTTGGTTGATGAAATTGTCCTTTTCAGCTCGAGGAGAATATTCGAACAATTGCTTTCTGTGGGGACTGGGTGAAGTTGATGGATGATTGGTTAGCTGAATTTTCTACATTCCAAAGTGCTGCTGTTACTCTTGGAACTACACAGAAACGTGCAACATGTGGGAGGCGTAAGAAACAGTTATCTATCAACAAAGTTACAGCTGGTGCTTGTCCTGAAAATTTTACATGGTGGCATGGCGGGAAATTTTCCAAATCTGTATTTCAGAAAGCTGTTTTGCCAAAATCCATGACCAGAAAAGCAGCTAGACAAGGTATTCTAGTATATATTATGCCATTCTCAGGAGGAAGTAAATTATTAGCTAAACTGGATTGTTATTGATTCACTATGATGAACTGAAATGGAAATCGTCTGAAGTGACCCCAATTGGTCATTTTCTGGTAAAAATTATATTATTGTGTTAAATTAAAAATTATAAAATGTTGTTCATTTCTAAATGTATTTATATTGTCCATAATTAATATTGTCAACTCATAATTCAGGAGTTCTAGAAATAGTGGCTGTCAAACTTGAATTTGCTATAATCGAGTTGCATCTACAAATCCTGCTATGTAGTTTTATTTGACTACCATCCTGTCTGTTCCTAGCTGCTAACAATTATTTTTCCAATTGCATTTGAAGTAATTTAAATTTGTATGGAATAAAAATACTGATACTGACTGTTTTTGCTATCAGGTGGTTTGAGGAAAATTTCAGGTATATTGTATGCTGATGGCTCTGAGATTCCTAAAAGAAGCAGACAAGTTGTTTGGAGAGCAGCAGTTCAAATGAGTACGAATGCATCCCAGTTGGCCCTTCAGGTCTCCTAGTTTTTTTTTTTGCGTTAACAATTCTTTTGTTTGCATCAGCATGTTGGATTTGTCAATAACTTAAATTATATTTTTTTATCATTTGCACCAGGTTCGATATCTAGATTTTCATGTCAGATGGAATGATCTGATTCGTCCAGAGCACAACCTCCTAGATGTGAAAGGTCAAGATAACGAAGCATCTGCGTTTAGGAATGCAAATATTCATGAAAAAAGAATTGTGGAGGGCAAAATTTTGTATAGAGTAGCCTTTGGAAGCCAAAAACATCTTCCTTCTCGGGTAATGAAACATGTTGAAATAGAGCGAGGTCCTGAAGGAAAGGAAAAATTCTGGTTTTCTGAAAAACGGATTCCTTTATATTTGGTAAAAGAGTATGAAATGCGTAATGGAAAAATGCTATCTGATAAAGAGTACATGTACATTACATCTCAGTTGCACAAAAGGCGGTTGAAAGCTACCTACAAGGACATTTTTTTTTACCTTACCTGCAAGAGAGACAAACTGGACATACTATCGTGCTCTGTTTGTCAGCTGGGTGTTTTAATTGGGTAATTACGTTTAGTTGTCACAGTTTTGTTCAGGTGTTTGTTTACGCTATTCCTTCTTTTCTTTTACACTAATTTCTCTAACACCACAATTTGTCTCTTGGTTTTATTTCAGGAATGCTCTCAAGTGCAGTGCCTGTCAAGGTAAGCTCCTTGTGTGATCCATCATCGTTTCACTTATTTTAGTCTGCTGTGATGAAATTTTTATTTTATTTTTGAAGTGAAATTTTTTCAGTTTCTTATGAAAACGAATTAGTGTTTTCCATTACATAAACACATCAATATCATATATGAAGAACCCAAACAAATGAATCGTAATATTTTTTTTATCTTGCCCTTTTATTTTGTCTCTGCTTATTTAGTTTAAATCTTTTATTTCTTACGGGCACAGGTTATTGTCACACGGGTTGTTCAGTGAGTTCAACTGTCTCTACATGTGAAGAAGTTGAGTTCTTGGCCACATGCATACAATGTCATCATGCCAAATTACTTACTCAAAAAGAGTCTTGTAATGAGTCTCCGACTAGTCCCTTGCTCTTAGAAGGACAAGACCAAAGCACTTCAGCAGTTCTGAAGGGACCAGGGGCTAAATGTGATGGTCAAGAATTAATGTCTTCAAGGACAAAGAATAGTCGATCTGACACGAAAGGATTTGCTTCTGATTTCTCTTTGGAAACAAAAGGCCGTAGCAGAAATTGTTCTTGGGGTATTATATGGAAAAAGAAGAACAACGAAGATACAGGCTTTGATTTCAGGCTCAAGAACATTCTTCTAAAAGGAGGTTCAGGCCTGCCTCAATTGAAGCCTGTTTGTCGCTTGTGCCAAAAACCTTATAATTCTGATCTAATGTATATCTGTTGTGAAACATGTAAACGTAAGTTTTTTTCCAAGGTAATAAGTGCTGACATTTTTACCTACTTTCCCTTTATTTATCTAATATCTGAGTTTTACAGATTGGTACCATGCTGAAGCTGTGGAACTTGAAGAGTCCAGACTGTTTGATGTGCTGGGCTTCAAATGTTGCAAGTGTCGCAGGATAAAGTCGCCTGTATGTCCTTTCTCTGATTTGAGTTACAGGACTCAAGATGATAAGAGATCTTCAAGGGCTTCAAAGAAAGATTACTTCTTGGGAGATTCTGATTCTGGTACACCTATTGACAGGAGGACATGTGAGCCTGCAACTCCTATCTGTCCTGCAGTGGATGTCTCTAGACAAGACAGTGATCATCTGCTGTTCTCCCTTTCAAGTGTTGAGCTGCTGCTTGCAGAACCCGAGTTAGATGCAAATGGTGTGGGCAGTACTGTCTCTGGGCCAGGAATTCCCAAGATATCTAAACGTGAGAGGGAGAATAATGGTTCTTGTAGAGGTAATCTTCACGCTGAGTTCTCAACCAGCAATGAGATGCTTTCCAAATCAGTAAAAGATTTATTCCCCTCTGTTGAAGATGCCTCTGCTAACTGCAGTCTTCCGAAGGACCCTGAAATTGTAAATTATAACGAGTTCGTGGATTTTGAACCTCATACCTTCTTCTCACTGACTGAACTGCTCCACTCTGATGAGAATATTCAATCTGAGGAAGCTGACGCTTCTCGGGTCTTATCGGGTTGTTTGAAAAATTCTTGTAGTGTTGCTGAAGGATGCGGGACTGTTGATTTAGCATCCAACTGTGAGCCTAAAAATTTGTTACAAGGAAATGTTGATAGTTGTCGGCAATGTTCACAAAAGGAACCGCTCCCTGATCTCCATTGTCAGATTTGTAGGATTTGGATTCACAGCCAGTGTTCACCTTGGGTGGAATCACCATCTCGGCTTTCAAGTTGGAGATGTGGTGATTGCCGGGAATGGCGATAGCAGATTTTGTTTGTCATCCTGTCCAGTGAGAGTTCTATTTGGTGCGGTAATTGCCAGGAATGGTGATAGCATACATATACATACTTTGACTGGCAATTTTAGTATTAATCATAGAAGCTGGCTCAGTATGTTTGTGTGCATTTTGTTCGGGTGTCCACGAGTTAAATGAATTGCCGCGGGACTTGTGCCACTTTAGAGAGTTTAATTCATCTGCAGGTCGTCACTATGGATTTTGTTACCTTCCACTGGGATGGTCTTTGAGTAATTTTGACATCCGATACATGTTTTCAACCCGTAAACCATTCGGTTGAATGTTCTGGGAGCCATATCGGTTTAGATTACTCAATAATTCCTTTTCCTCCCACTCACTTCTATTGCTGGATTCATAGAAATTTGCTCTGATCATGGGAGATAAGCATGTTTTTGTGTTGCTTATCTGACAGGATAATTTGTATAGAAGATTGGATTCACATTTTTTTGGAGGTCGGTCAAAAAGTGAAGCCTTCACCTCTTGATCTTTAAGCTCAAACCGTGAGATGCCTAGAGAGCTCTACCCTTTCCCTGGCCCCATCAATACTCATTCTTTACACCCTCTGCACTGTACAATCGCTTTCATTCACCTTGCTTAGGCGCTTTAGGCTTTCGTAACCTTTACCAAGATTCTGCTACTTTACTAATCAATGAAATATAGGCTTTGCGAATTTTAGTATTTATTGAGTTTATAATTGCATTCGTCTTTCCTACTACAGGGAATTCGTGATCTGTCATCATTTTGTTCCGAAAATCGAACACTTCATATTTCACATTAAATATTTTTTGCTTTTTTCAATGACCTGATAAAAATTCCGAACTTCCTGAATGTGATTAATTATTATGAACTTTGTAGTAACATTTTAAACAAATTGACAACCTTAGTTGTCTTTTCATTTTAATTTCAAGTTTAATTCAGATATTATAATACACGTTGAGTGTGTTTTCAATATTTATGAAATATCTTGATTTCTACTTTAGTAATAGGAATTAGAAAAATATGCTAAACATCTATGCGAATTCCATTCGGCTTTTGAATTTGTAAATGTAAAGATACGATTAATCATACAACGGAAACTTCAATACATTTGTTTCGGCATTCAAAGCACGCCTCTCGTGTATTTTAATATAAACATAAAATACCCTAATGCATCCATAGCAAAAATGCGCTAGTCCTTACTCCACAAGCTATTATTGTATATGTAATATCAAAATAACAATTTCAAACTTACAATTGTTTCTATCAAAGGCAATATCTTACATGCTATCAGGCGCACCGCAAACAAATCCAGAGAAACTGGGAAGGGGAAAAATATGAGAAAACTAAAACCCTTGCCCAACCGATATAAAATCTCGCGTAAAGGACAATCACTTTGTGCAGAAAGAATCTCAAAAATGCCCACCAACCCAGAAATCCCTGCTCAAACACTCAGCCGGTAAACAAGCTCACTCGTAATTCCGCCAGCCCTTGCATCATGATTTCGTATATCCACCTCACTAGCTTGAGGGAAACATGGGTTAGGCTTTGTAGATGAGGTTTACAAATGTGTAATGATTAATGAACGAACACCTTTATGTTGTCATAAAAGAGCAGCCAGCATTGCTCCAGGATCCGTCAAGGATGCCGGAGCACTGCTGGGTTGAGCCACCGGAGATGCTGGAGCTAGCTGTGTTGGACGAATTGCGATGGGAGTGGGGATGCTCACTAATTGGTCCTTGATGAACTCCTTCAGCCTGCAACCCAACATTCCAATCATCAGCAAAAGATGCATGCCTATTGAAAGCATCTTGTAAAAAAGTAGAAAACTAATCACGTCACGTACTCAAATGTTAGTGTTGGGTCCCCTGAAGCAACTGTCATTCGCAGCTGGGTTCTGTCTGCTGGGTCTGTCTCAACTCTTATCTGTGCACATCATTTACAAAAAAAAGCTTTGAAACTACCTCAAGGTTCAACTAGTGTAATCACTAATCTAATTTAATCACGAATGCTGGGATAAACCTAAAACAAACAAGTTATAATAGTTCAATATAAGTACTTACTAAACAAAGCATTGCCCTAGTACTTTCTGAATAAAATGTTGTACTCGCAACAAGATTGTTTGGATTGGGATCCTAAAGATAGCAGAAACAATGTGTATTAGTAATTGTTAAGAATACCAAGAAAGATAAACAAAGAAATAAAAATGAGGAACTTCAATATCATACAAGGCCAGGGGAAACTGTTAAGTGGTAACTGTTGAATAAGTTTGCCATTTCAGGCAGTGGAAGTGGTCTAACACCTCTAACCTGCAAAATCCAGCAAAGCTATTACAAATTTGCCACAAAAATAAGAATAATAATAAAATTCGTAGATGACATCCAAACTTTACGTAATGCAGAATATATACCACTTCTTGAAGCTTCAAAGGTGGTCCAGGAAGTGATCTCCATTGAGGGAAAAACTCTTCAGCAGTTACAGATATAGGTTGCAGAAATTTATTTAGGACAGCAGGTAGGCGAAGTTTGACATTGACCTATGGAGCAACATATAAAAATACATTAATTGAAATAAAATTTGGTTGGAGAGAAATGGAGGGGATGAATTTTTGTAAACTTTTCTTGTTATGTTCAAGATGAGGAGAGAGAAGAGAGACAAAATCCCTTTTCATCAATTTTGAAGAGCTACTAAGTGGGTAAAAAATTGTTTAGAGGACTAATTTAATAATTACACAATATTAGGACCACATATAGTGATGCAAAAGGACTAATTTGTCGACACATGTAACTTAGGAGCCAAATTGTTCGTTTTTCTCTATTTACCAATGAGGAACTAATAGATAAATTAGGAAAAAAAAACAATTTGGCTCTTATGTTACAAGTATATCTCAAGGAGAAAGGCTACAACCTATATTCGTAAACCTAGGTACACACAAAAACAGCTTCTGAAAAAGCTGTACAACAAAATAATATCACCTATTTAACCACTCACTCCTCAAGCTAGATCACAAATATTGTATGCACTATGCTTTGAACATATAAACTGAATTCTAGGCTCTCTTAAAGTCCCAGTTTGAATGTCTGCAAGTAGGTTATTAGTGTTGACAAATGCAGTACCAAGTTCCTTGGACGACAATTTATCCAAGACAAAATGACGATCAATCTGTGTTTAGTTCCTCTGGAAGCGTACAACAAAATATGGAGTTCATGTGAGAGCTACTGTAAGTGTTTAATATTAATTTGCCTCTATGTAGATGACTCTACTAATTTGTGAAAGCAATGCAGTGTAGACATTGCGAAGTTTAAAGGAGAATTATGTTTTGAAATGAGAGATCTGGGTTTGCTATCCTATTTTTTGGGACTGTAATTCTGTCCAAATACTAGTTGATTGCGGTATAAAGTTAGAGAAGGAAGAAAGTGACAAGGTACTCAATGCAACCTTGCATAAACAGATTGTTGGTTCACTGAGATTTTGTGCTGATGTGGACCTGGCATAGCCTATGGAGTGGGGCTGATTAGTAGATCTAGGGTTCATCCAAGTTTTTCTCATTTGTTTGTAGAAAAGAGGATATTGAAATATGCGAATGACACTCTGGGATATGGGTTGTTTTCAAAATATGATAGTAATATTTGATAAAGTATAGACAGGGTATCTGTTTATGATGTGTGGAACACCTATTTTGTAGTGTTGTAAGAAGTCAGTGGTGGGATTGCATATTGAGACAAGATCTCACTTCCTAAGGGATCAAGTCAGTAAAGGAAAGGTGGAGCTAAAATATTGCAGTACTACTAACAGGTGGCTGATATTTTAACAAAAGCCTCTCAAGGCTGACAGATTCAAGTTGATTAGAGAGATGATACTAGTGCAGTCTATTGGTAATCTGAATTAAGGGAGAATATTGTAGATAACTCAGTTAGTGTTGTGTTAGGTAGTTAGTGGATTGTTAACTAACTGTTGTAATAGTACTATAAACAATAATGATGTACTGCGGCACACGTGTGAGAAATACACTTTCAAATTTGGTACAAGTTTCCTTTTCTTCGTTTTTGTGAGTGTGTTCAGTGTGTTCTGACATAAGTAGTCAACTGGCATTTTTTTCTGACTAGCCTTGGAAGCATATGCTAAACTCAACTCCATCAGCATTTTTTAAATTAGACAAATGAACCACAGGTTTAAATTTTAGTACCCTATCGTTACCAAACATGTAGGAGAAATCAAGAACAGCGACATCCCTGCTTGGATGGAGATTAATGACCTCAAGTGGGCATTGCACCTATACAATCAAAAGAGGGAAAATGTAAATTAAAAAAATAACAATATTTGAAAGAAACCAACAGTAACAAAAGGATTCTCACTTGTGCCCGGGGAGGTATTGTTTCTGGTACTAGAGAGAGCTCCATCTTCAAATGTGTGGGAGGCAATATTAAAGCTTGAACAGAGACAAGAGGAGAAGTGTTCTTGTTTCCCAAGAAAAGAACAAGATGCCCAAGGTGCGCCCTCCATTCTGCCTTAATACCAATCTGGGCACATATATATTTTAATCTAAGAACACAAGTTTAAGCTGCAAATATACATGATCAAAATTAAAACAATAAATAGAGAACACTAGAAAATAAATGAAGCAAATACCTGAATGTAGGGATCCTCGTATAGAACACCACTATCCTTCACGCACAAAGCATGAAACCTTTCAGCAATATTTCCGATTGGCTGCACATACAAAAGGTGCAAGTTATATTCCAATGACCACCAGTTATTTTGTAGTAATATCCTTCTAATGTTGAACAATAGAGAACAGAGTCTAGTGAAAAAGTAATTGTTACACGGCCTAATTTTGTATTTGTCCTTGAAAGTTCTGCTGTAAGAATGTGGTTCATCGTCAACAATAATCAAGTGTAGAAAAATATAAGATGCAGAAAATATAAGAAACAGAAACCAGAGCGGGATAGACCCCCGCTCTGATACCAACTTGAGATTGAAACTGAAAATATATGATTTTGAGGGCTTATAGGACTGCTCTCACTTTCTTCTATTTATAATGAAAAACTGATATAAGGTTACATAAAAGACTAAGAGACTGCACTAGAACCCTAGGTGCAGAACTAGATACAGCAGCAGGAGGTTTCCCACACTGTACACCCTATACATAGGGTTAATGATACTACATAGAAGTAATAATTCTAACAATAAGAAAAAACCATATCTAATGCAAGGTACCTGCACAGAATTCGTCTGTTCTCCAGCAGGTACTATGGCTGTGGCTTCAACCACAGTTCCTTCTAATCCTGAATTAGAGCTTGACCGAGTGTGGATAACTGGAGGGCCTTCAATCGCCAATGGACCCAAGAGATCCCCAAGCAGATCCGCTGAAGGAGGTTGAGAATCTACTTTACTCAAAGTCCCATTTTCCTGGGATAATCTTTCACCTGCTGAGGTATCATCCTGTTTAGAAAATAACAGGTGTCAAACAAAGCAATAGGATGAACCATTATACAGTTAAAGATGAAATAATGTTGACCAAAATCATTTGTGAAGATACACAAAGCAGAGTGAACAACTAACCACATTACTGCTTATGCTGGGCATCTTTACAAGGCTAAGTTGGCCACCAGGAGGAATTCCATTAGCATGACTTTGTTCTGTTACAACCAAAGCATTTGATGTTTGAGATAGTTGCTGAGCTCGTAACTTTATGGCACTTTGTTCTGCAGTGTCAACTTCAGTGTCTTCAGCCTTTTTAATCAAAGCAGACTGAATTTGAAAAAGAGTATCCATGAGTGTATATCATAAGTGATAATGTAAATTTCAAACAAGTTGTCTCTGAATCAATATTGCAAGAAAACCTGTCGTTCAGGGAATTTAGGCATTTCGGCCAATATATCCATTAGAGCTGCACCTTTTCTACTCAATGCAAAATATTCAACAGCTCTTTGCTGTATTTCGACTTCAATTGAGCTTTCATATCTAAACATGAGAAAATGGGTTAGAAGAACCTATGGCCTCATGAAAAACCATAGTAATAAGAAATTGAATACTGAAGAGGTCAATCTCACTTCTTAAATATAGTCCATATCTGATTTTGTAATTCAGGGTCTGGTGGTTGACTGTGCATCAGAATTTTAGCATATGTAGACAAAAGAATAGAAATAGTAGAAGTCCTGAATATAAAGCACATATTGTAAGGTATCTTGAAAAAAATGAATTTCAACTGAAAATTAAATGAAGTAGAGTGTGATTCCCCTTACGATACAGTAGGAAGCTTCTCATGTATAATGCCAAATATTTCCTTTGGACTGCATCCAGGTCGTCTGGCTAGAAGGTGCCCAAACTCTCCAAGGATGTATGCACTGACCTGTTGAAGTGTATTCACATGAGGTAGAAATTAAACAAATACTTGCTTTCTCATAGTGAATAAATTAAGATATAAATTATTTAGAAACTATTTGCAAACATATCAATATAAAGTAAAATACTAAACAAAATCCAAAATAATAGTAAGAAAAACTTATCGACATTCATCATATTTTGTAAGAGATTATGGAAGTTCAAGTTAAAGGAATCACTTCACAAAAATGTCACTGTTTTTCTCTAGTATAATTAAATATTTCTTACCCATTTCAATAAGTGGAACTTTGCAAAAATATCGTCCATACAAACCAGTAACACAGATAATTAAAGAATGGTAACAAAAATACAAACCTTAACCATTGTCTCGTGTATAGCAGGTTTATCAAGATACTCTCGCGCTTTTGCCGCAGCATAAGGCTGAAAAAGACATCAAATGCCCAGTGAATGTTTTGCATATTAGGGAGCAGTATCATAGTCACAAGTTCCAAACATACCTGTAAATCTTCATTGTTTGTAACAAACTGCACCACCCGAAACCATATATCATCACTAACAAAATCTCCAGCCTTGTCAATTAATTGAAGAATCACGTCAACGTACCTGCATAAAAAGGATGGCATGATATACATATTACATCAACAATAAGATATAAGATAACTATGGATTTTTTATTCAGGGAACGGGGTGACGGATTTACTGTTTCTATTCTACAAAATACTAAACAAAGTCTCCCAAGTTTCACATGTTCAAAAAGAACACAATCTAGCAGTTTCTCTACGCTGTCCCTACTAATTTCTAAATAATTGCCTATATTTGCATCAGAAAAATTCTGATTGAAATTAAACAGGTTGGCTATTATTTTGAATTTTATAGTTATATAGTCCTTTTCTCAAGTAGATATTTCATGACAAAAAAGTCAGGTGAAAAAGTTGAATACAGGTCATCCTCAAAATAAATAATAAAAAAAAAAACAGAAAACAAGCCACAGAAAAAGATGAAAGGACACATGAACGGATCAAAACAAAAGATAAGTAAACAAGTATATCTCTTCAATTATACTGAATTTTTTTAATTTTAATAAAAAAATCCATCACATTTGTGATAATGAAACCACTCTTACAATTAATCATAGGGTCACAAAAAGACACTCGGAGACTTTGCACTCGAGCCTATTGGGGAATTTCTTCAAGGTCAGGGCAAACTATCTGTTTATCTGCCCATCTAAAATAGCTGAATTGTTATCCTAGATTTATTAGTGATAAGAATAAGGAACTATATACTGCCTTTTTTTAAGAATCCATTTCATTAGATGCTATGCTGTATGAAAGTAACCTTTATGAGGAACTCAGGAGTTACATATCTAGAGGATCAATGATGAGATTGTCTGCTACAGTAACAGCACTATTCTTTTACTTCTTTAGTAGGTTCAATTACATTACCATGAAAGGTCTGGTGCAAACTTCTCAGCTAGAATAGCCGCTTTAAGTGACAATTCCTCACGCATTGCAAACTCTGCTGTGCTGAGATACTACAAAAAAGTTGAAATCGCAAATTAATAATTAAATGTACCCAGTTAATAGCTAGTTCATTTCATTTGTTTATTGTATCATGAGGTGGCTGTTGAGAAGGTGGTAGGGTTTACATTACAATAAATTTTCACATTACATGAATTAGTTTGGACCTAGTTGCATACCTGCAGTAGTTCTTCAACTATATCCTTTGCATTTGAAACATCACACATGCCATAAAGCAAATCTAGAGCACGCCTCCGAATACTGCAAGTAAATAAATGCAGTTAAAAAATCTAGATTTAACAAAAATTGGCATTGAGAATTACGGAATTTGCTTTGTATCAACTTTGCATTTTAATGCACGTGAAGATTTTAAGAGAAACTAGTTTAGTAAACAGTATCAACCTTCACGTACAGGTAGCATTTTTTCAAAACATAAAATAATTTATAAACTACTCATTAACAGGAAAACAAAAAAGTAAAACCAAGATCTTGAAAAGAAAGTGTTTTGATCTCAACTACTCATTTTAGGAAGGTCAGGAGGAATATAATCAGAGTGAATCAATGAATGGACATCCTATATTTAATTGGCCCACTTTATGTATAAATGAAAACATATATGCTACCAATAAGTAAAGACTGGATTCCGAATGCAAATAATTCAGTGATGATATATACAGGATAAATGATGTTAACATATAGGATAGCACATGTAACCTGATGTCAGGATCTTTCAATGAGGTAATAATCTGAGCTTGATGTCTTTTTATGATATCTTGTATATCAGTAACCATCAACATTCTAGTCATATTCTCCTGCACCGTAATAGCATATATTTTATGAACTGCAATGTTCCATTATGACAACCAACAAATACCACCAAAGCCTTCAAAAGTGTGATACAATGAGACCTACCACAGAATATTGGCATGCAACTTTTGTCCCTCCTTTCAAACAGAAAGAAAAGAGAAATATGCATTTTAGCAAATGTGTCCCCCAAACTTACCAAGCCAAGATACCGGATGTTTGGTTCACGGACAGCAATAAATTTTCCAAGAAGAGCCACACATTGAGACATCATCTCCTTTTCGGCATCAAGGTGCATCACCTGAAGAGAGCAATCAAAATAGAGACAATAACTACTACATCTCATTGTGAGAAAAAAATTCATTTTTGAGTAAATTGGGAGGGGAGTAACAGCCACCAAATTCACTACATGCGTCTCTATATGAAGAATTAAGGACACCTATAGAACCCCCAAATTCACACTGTAAGCATTCTTATAAAGATGTGCATGCAGATCTATGGATAGAAATGAAGAATACCAATCAAATACGGAAAAGGAGAAGAAAAAAAGAATATACCACAAAATGGCACAATGGTGTGCTTTTGAGAGGACAAAATGATAGAGTAATAACAGCACAGTCCCACTAATACTATTTAAGCACATGACAATATATCTATTTCAGCAGCGAATTCGGAAGTGAAGAAGAAGCATTTAACGTAAAAAGTGCCAGAAGTACAACGTAAAATGTTGGGGCCTACTTTGCAACAGTTTTGGTTAATTTGACCAGTAACATTCATAATTATTGGATTATCATTTACATATGCAGGTTAATGCCATATACAGTGATCAGTTTAAAGAACAAAAATATGGTTATTTCTTTAAAATATAGTATAGCACAATAAACATACCAGAGCAAGGGCTTCAAAAAGAACAGCATGGGATGCATTATTTTTGTTCACATTTTTTACAACATCAGTTCCCATCAGTATCCTTTGCAAGACCTGAAATGATAGATCAAGGCTCGGTAAAACTATTAACTAAACAAATGTTTTGGACAATTTCAATGTGATCTGACAAACCTCAAACAGTGACCTTCTGGCATTAGGATCTTCAATTGTAGGAAAATATTGAAGAGCCCTCATTGTTTTTACCTACATTAAGTAAAAATTAGTAAGAGAATAAAAGGTTTGTGTGCTGGATAAAACAAAAAAATTTACTTCAACACTTTTGGTTCTCGATGAAAGCAAACAAGCTGAAAGAATTTGAAAACCTTCCTTAAATCAAAGCCAATTGAGAAATATATATTTTACAAAAAGAAAATTCACAAACCTGAAGCCAGGGGGATGGGATACCATAATAAGTGTATTCTTGAGGGATATCCAGGTTCCTAGCAAGCCGCTCTAAAATTTTGATACACTTGGGAAGACAACTCCAATATGCCTCGTGGTTGTTTGATACCAATGCAACAAGAAGACTCATAGAAGATGTCAAAACACCAAGATCTCGTTCATCCAAAAGTTGTGCCATCCGATCCGCCCTTAGGGTAGAAGATTGAGAAATAAGCTCTTTGAAGAAAAAACCATACAGAAAAAAGTGTATACTAGCATAATTACATTGAGATTTACCATCCATCTACATTAACAACATCAGGATTTTTCCTGTATAGACGCAGCAAACACAATGCAGCTTTTTTTCTGACAAGTGGCCTGCAACTGCTTGATATCTAGATCACAAAATGCAGTTAAGATCATTATTTGCCAATAAATTCACCTATTTAATGAATAATGCAATAATTTCTTACCAGCAACTTTTGCACATCAGGTGCTAAGGACTCGGCAAATTCTCTCCCACCAATATTTCCAACCTACAAGATAACCCTTTTGCTCACATACATTGAAACCATAACGGTAAAGAAAAAAAGCATAAAGAGTCATCTAATGTGAATACTTTATTAGTTTATAACTTATATAATCATTGAAGGTTCATATTAACAAGTGAAAGTTTTTAATGGAACATGATCAGCAGAGAATGGTAAAATAATTAGAAGAGAAAGTCCACCACAAATTGCAAAAATAATTGCTCAAAGACTTCTTGTTAATGCCTTTTAAGATACTAAAATTAATGTATGTTATCATTAAATGATTAACATGACGAGCAAGTCCAGGAAAGGTATTACCATACCATAGTCAATGCTAGACACTGGTAGGTTTCATTACGACCAATGATATCATTGCGCACTGTATTTATAGCCAACCTGAGAAAGTCATGATTTTCATTAAGCAAACTTGAAGTTACAATGTATCCGACCTGCAGTCATTTACAATGATATTAGAATTCCTTCTTCAGTCTACAGATATTTTCTCTGCTAGGTAAACATGTAAATGAACTGAAACTGAAACAGTGCTCTAACACAATGGAGTAATGTATATATTGAGAGAGTAAAGAAACATTACAAAAAGGCATCAAAAAGGAGAACAAAATACCTGTTTTTCAGGATACTTTGGGGCAGATATAAGAGAAACAGCTTCCATGTGACCAAAATCCACATCATAGCCAAGCATGTATATATAAAGCATTTTCCAAACATATTTCTTTTTCTCGTATGGAGTCAAAGCCTAAAGCAGAACCAAAAGTAAAAAAATTAAATAAAGCCATTCACAAGTTGTTTCGAACAAAAGCAAGAACAAATGGAACTGGAGTAATAGATGAGTAGATATATTTTACTTTATGGCAAAACTGGAATATAAAGAAGCTAAATTATCAGGGAATGCTAAACAAATCAAAGCAGTTAGATAAAGACAATTTTGGAAAGGGAAAACAAAAATTTGAAAACACTGTTTCTCTAAAAGCAGAAAATCAACAAAATAAATAAAAATAAAGAATTTGAAAAATCAGATTTTTTTTTTTTTGAGAAACTCACTTTTCTATAATTAAAAGGGTAGTTTAACAGATATATAGGAAAAAGTATTCAAAACAACAAATATAGAAGGAAGAACAAATAAGAGAGATTTCAGGACACAATTTGGCTTCAGGAGTAACAAATGTGACATAGAAAGAAAGAAAATCAATTAGCCAATAGATAGTTCCGAAACCCTCTAGTGTAAATTATATGTCTGATACCATTTGAGCCAAAAAAAAAATGACAGTTTATTATAAAAACCATAGGCACCATTAGAGTGTTAAGTAAGAACTAGGTTGGCAAGGACAAAAGCAAGTCCCAAGAAAGAGTTGTGCAGCAAAGACAAAAGTCAAACAACAATCTTCTGCATTGAATACCACAGTCCAATTGCTAGAAGAGCTCTTTATGTGAAAGGTTCCTCATATTTAGAAACAAGGTCATAACTCAGTAAAGGTGATGATAAAATGAAATTCCATCATTGGGTACTGTTCATAGTAAATAATCAATATTAAATATTTTACTTTACTAGTCGGCAATGACATTGCAATCCTCAGAATCATAGACCATCAATTTCTGTTACCAAAGTGGATTCAGGGCCCCACATTTTTTGAAACATACAGATATGCATGTGACTGTGAGTCAGCTGGAGAGAATCAAACAAACCATCTCCCTATCCGAAAATTAAGGAACTATAGGCCTAAAAGGATTAGAGCACCAAAAATCCAAAAAAAAAAAAAAACAGGAGAAATGACTCCCACCTAAGATAAATGACATTTTATACAGACAGAGACTTGTCAAATGGGGAGCTTGCATATACAGAATTTGTGCTTCATGTTAGAAGAAGACTGGAAAGTTCCAAGGGAAAAGTTACAATCAATAATGATATAAATCTACAATTTTATTGTTTTCTTCCGTTATTTATGATCAATAATTTTCTGTTAGAATGAAGACAGCTTGGTCTGAATGATGATTTATTTGGATTCCTTCGATTTAGTTTAAGTTTATTTCTTTCTATTCAATTGAGTGTTAAAGTTAATGAATGATACTGAATTGGCCATTTACAAACTTGTAGGATGTTAGAAGAATGCAAAATTTATATATGACCTGCATAAGAACATGCAAAAAATACCATAATCATTACTTTTCTAAAAATAGTGTTGAGTGGGATTTTTTGTGAGTAACATAGACTCTATAAATCATCAATGTCTTATTTATTCTTCTTAGAATTCAAGAACAAAATTAATTGGGTTTTAGAAACTAAAGAGAATTGATGTTGCAAGAATTGAGTATTAGTTAATCTAGATCCATCGATAGACTATGTCTTAGTTAAGGTAGAATGCTGAAAGGTAGCAGGAAAACTCAAATGAAATTGGGTTGCCAGTGTTTCCAACGTTGAATATTTACTCTCTAACTAACTAACATGGAGAATACCGTATTTTCATTCTTGCTTTTCAGGATTTAGTTCCCGTGATGTATTCATTAGGAATTAAGTTACGGCCTAAACCCAAATTGTAAGAATCCTTATGGAAACAACACTAGACTCATCCAATTTTCCACTGGATTTTATGCAGTAGCAAATTTTAACAATCAGAATGCAAGGCCAGGACTATCTTCTAGATTGGAACTAACTGAAATTAACTCAGAAAGATAGATGCATCTATAGAGAGGCTGTAAAACACATAAGAAACTCTGACCACATATAATAATATAACAGTTGAACAAATTATAGCATATTTCAAGTCAATTCTTACCCTAGGGATCCAAAGAGGAATTTTGTAACATATCATTATATGGCTTGCAATCATTCTTTGCCACGGTAATAAAATGGACACCACAAGTTATTTCACAAATAAACTATGCTACTTGCAATGTACTAGATCTACTAAATCTGTTCAAACTGAGAAGAACTGACATTCTACCACATAAATATCTACACATGAGCTATTAAATCTATCGGTACCAGCTGCCATTCTATGTCATCTTCAATGTTGCAGCCAAAGGGGCATTATTAGAAGTAAACAGAACATAATAACTTAACACCTTAACCCCTAGAATTTCAGCTTATTGCTAATTTTTTCCTATACTCTTCCACAACTAAGCTATCATGAAAACCTTTGTTTTTCATGCAGCAGTAAACCAGTAGGAATCTCAGGTCCAGACCCCACTAAAGTCCAACTAATTTGAACATTCAAAGCACGATACCTAATTTTTATCTATCAATTTTAAACACCAATCCCGACACTACCAAAGAGGTCATTGCTTTCAATTTTCTAGGTTTTCACAGCCTCAAAGTGATAACAAACACAGTAGACGAGAAAACAAAATCTCAAGCAACAGAACCAGAGTGCAAAAACAACAGGAACTACGCCGAAAAGCTGAAAGGAGAAAATAAACCCTAAGCAAACCTTCTCATTTTTGAAGCGCGTGCGTATGTTGCCGAGTTCCTTGTCCACGCGAAGCCTCTCCTGCTCCTTGTTCTGGCAATTGCGAATATCACTTATGAAAACGGAGAGTCCTCGCATCCCCGACATCGCCATCACCTATGGCGCTCACAGATCCCTCTCTTCTCTTCAGATCCCCAAACTTGATTTGGTTGCGGATTCGATCCGATCCAACGCGAATTTTGAACGGTCTTTGATCTTCAGCTCCAAATTGCAGAAACACAAACGAAAAACCCAGTAGGAGAAACAATTCAGTTGTATGTTAAGGTTGATCTAGAGCCAAAAACAGTTCCGAGGAGAGAGAAAGAGAGAGAGAAAGGGTGGACTGAAGGAAATTGAAAAAGCCCTCGAACACTGCTGGAACCACCTTTTATTTTCCATTTTCATACCATTTTACCAATTTCGTGTTCCATCATTTTCTGTTTTTTTTTTTTTTTTTTCCTTTGGACTTTTTTTTTTCATTAAATAAATTATGACAATTATTAAAACATGTCCTTTAACACAGTTTTTAAACATCTCTCTCTAATTAATTTAAATCTATTTTAAATGACCAAATTTGTAAGTTGCACTATTCAATGACTTTTGATCATTCCAACCCCAAATACACACAGTTTTTAATCAATTTTAACATTGTTAAATACCTTAGAGTTGAGATTATTTTTATTGTTTTCGTTTAATTGAAATTTGAGTTCAATTTTACATATATAATTGTGTTGAATACTTATAAAAAAAATATATTATTATTATTCACCATGATTTTGCAGTTTGTTCAATTCACTCTTTCAAATGTGATTTTTTATGTTTAAAATAAAAATTAATTGTTATTTATTTAATGATTCACACTATTCTTTAATTTTTAACTAGATTCCAAACAAGTTTCCAGTACCAACTTAGTTCTGTCTTTTGTTTCTTTCTTCTTGCTTGTAACAAAAAAATCTTATGTTCACTGTTTTTATTTCATCATTTTCTTTAAGAAATTAGTTTGCTTTTTTTTTTTTTTCTTTTTTTTTTTTTTTTTCCCCTTTTTTTTTTTTTTTTTTTTTTTTTTTTAAAAAATTTTTTTTTTTTTTTTTTTTTTTTCATTTGTTGTCTTGTTTTCCCCTTCATGATTATGATATTTATTCTCTCTCTTTTGCCTTTAGTGTGTAAGTCAATGATATGTGGGAAGGGTCAAAGACCCAAAGTCTTATTTGTCCTCCTACTATTGAAATTGGAATTATATGCTGTACCACATTTCTTAGGTATCTTATTCCAACTAGGTCACTAATTGAGTTAATACATTGTGTAAATTCCTTTTGATTATGTCTTTTAACCCAGCTTTACTTTATTTAATGTCTTGCTATTTTGATATTTTTATACAATATTTTACTCATAGAACATTCAGCTGTGTATCATTAAAATAAAATCAAGTTCTTTTTGTTTTTATTTCAATTATAGAATTTTCCTTTTATATAAGAAAGTATTTAATACCTTGTGTTTTGCATGTTATAGAACTACAATACAATAAGTTAATAAAATGGTACACTTTTGTTATATAAAATTTGTTGGGTCTTTACCTTTTATTTATACACCTCTTATAATAATGAAATATAAAAAAACATAATTAAAAAATTATATATTATGATAATTATTAAAATAAAGAAATTATAAAATCAGTAATCAAACACGTATACTAGAAAATAATTATTTTTTTAAACTACAATAATTATGAACAAAAGTCAGGTCAAAGACATTAAGTCAAAATATCATTACATATGTGCACCAGAAAATATAATTCATTATAACAGTTTGAGATTAATTTTATAAAACAGCTTAAATTTTATTTAAAAAATAATTAATTCTTTAATCACCTATCAAATACATTAAGAAGTATCTAAAAAAAGTACTTTTCAAAATGCATTAAAAAGTTTTTAAATAAACATTTTCAAACAATAATTAACAATGTGTTTGTATCTACTAAGTTATTCTTACAACAAAATAGAAAAAAAAATAATTATTAATTAGTTTGTTTTTTAAGGTCTGAGTGAAAATTGTGAGAAAGAAAGAGGATGAAAATGTTTCACTAATCAAGGTCAGAAAAAAGTTCAGAATTTGTAATGAGATTGACTATATATATTAATATTATGTATGATTATTTGTTATGCAGAATCGACGTGTACATTAATTTTTTTATGAAAAAATCATGGACCTATAAGTTATAATTTTATAATTCTAAATTATTTAATGTCAAACAATTGAAAGATATATAAACATATATTTCATTTTTCTAAGAAATTAATTTTAAAAATTAAATTACAAAATATGCACACACATGTGAATATATATATATATATATATATATATATATTTATATATATATTTTATAGTTAAAGATTAGGTGTAGAAGAAAAAATAATGAGAAATGTTGCACTATTGGAATTGAATTCCAAGTTTGTATTTTCTCTTATAAATTACAGTGTTTAATTTGGATTAAGTTTTCAGCTGTCAAACTTCAGAACATTGTGTTTACAGCTGGAGTGGACCCTCATAGTGTGCCTTTTATTGTTAATTGAGTTTTCTTCTGCTAACATACAAAAGGCATGTTACATATGCTTGAGTTGTGTCTGTGCAGATAAGTGTTTCTGAATTTATACCAAATAATTTGTATACAAGTAGCATTAAAAGAGACCAATATAATTTAATTAGTTATGTCGTTATTGAAAAAATTTTAATTTAGGGACACAGATCATCATTCACCAATATATAAATTTAAATACAAAACTAACATATCTCTTTACTTAATCTATATTATTTATATGCACTTGTTCAGTTGTTTATAAAATGATATAAATAGAAACTTCAAACATTATTATTGAGTTTCTTTTTCATTTCAAATAATTAGTTATTTAACTGATACTACCCTTCATAATTTATAATTAACATATTAAGGAAAGTAGTATGAAAAAGTTTTGAGAACAAAGGGTTAGGACAATTTGTAAGAAAACTTGAAAAGTGGGACAGTTATCTCCACAACTCTTCTATGGAACACTTTAATTTAATTTTATTGGTGAACTCATTCTTAATTTAGATTTTACATGTATAAGATATTTTAAATACATAAAAGAAATATATCAAATTTCACACACACAAAATATATCAAACTAAGAAAGTGTAAATACAAATATCAAGTTAAAACAGAAAACAAAAATAATAGTTTGTTGTATGTATAAATAAGACCAAAGGTTATATCCAACTTTTATACTTTCAAATAATGAAATTTTCATTTAAACATCAATTTAATAAATTTTTACAATTAAGAATTTGGTGTATAAATTATATTATTTGTTGAACCTTCTCTATTTTATGTTCAAATAACAATAATTCTCCATTTTTTGCCCATGTGATTATTTGCTTACAGACAAAAATTAATTGCATTAATGTACCAACTATCAGCAGTAGATCAGTTGAAGAGAATAATTGCTTATTTTATTTTGTGGTTAAAATTAGTAGAAAAAAAATTATGATGAGTAAGAGTAAGAGGCTTGGAACAAAATATGGTAAAATTATCTTATTATTACTAATTCATCTACCTCCATAATAAAACAGAAGCTTGTTCCATTGTAAATATCACAATTAGATTAATTTAATTCTAATGTTGAAGTGGTATAAAATTATCACTGTCCTAATTAATCCTAAAAACCAAGTGTTTGTTGGAAGATGATAGGATTGAATCTCTACCCAATAATTTCACAGAATACATAAAGAAGTGATCTTACCTTAAATTTGTTAGAATTAAATTGTTAAAAAGTTTGGATGATTTTTTTTAGAATATAGTTAATTTAATAGGAAATATAAACTAAAGTATTTTTACAGATAAAATATATATATATATATATATATTTTTAATTTTTTAAGAATAATTTAATTCTTTAAAACTATAATTATTTCTCAAATCATATTATCAAAATTATTTTATGAAGAGAAACTTTTACTTATCTTAAAAATTTTACAAAAAAAAAAAAAAAAAAAAAAAAACAATAAAATTAAAAAAAAAAATAAATAAATTTAAAAAAAAAAAAAAAAATTAAATAAAAAAATATTTTAATATATAAAAAAAAAAATTTA
>Ga0214544_1001661_pt1 | contig 46717 bp, 33 predicted proteins | sample CNSS3metaG_FD_160074 | JGI IMG/M metagenome (GOLD analysis project Ga0214544, IMG submission 160074) | Root nodule microbial communities from cowpea collected in UCLA plant growth center, Los Angeles, California, USA - CNSS3 | ecosystem: Host-associated > Plants > Roots > Nodule | place: USA...
ATAAATAAAGTAATAATATATAAATAAAGTAGTAATATATAAATATATTTTTTTAAATATATAGAAAATAAAATAAAATAAAAATTAATTAATATAAATAGAGTAATAATTTTTAAATATTATTTTTATATATATATATAAAAAAATGAAAACAAAAACGGTTGGGGGAGCCGTGGCTCCCCCTTGTCCCTTAGTCTTAGTATTGTGAACCTGTCATACACTGCCTTCCACATTACAGACTACCCAATCACAAATTACCCCAAAAATCACTTCTCACACTTAATCTATATACTTTTACTCTCCCTCAACCTCTGTCCAATATTCCTTAATCCACTCTCATTAAACAAAATGACACCACAAAGTCCTTAACATTGTTTTGCACCTCACAGCCACACACTATCAATTTGTACTGGCGCCTAGCGGCAAATAATGTGCTGCCAAGCAGTGCTTGCAATTCTGGACAACTCAAAATTTTCCCTACACCTGCGAAGACCTCATAAATCCCCAACTCCATCTCTCTAGCTATTCACATAATCCAACAATTCAATCATGCTTCCAATGATGTCTAATACATAATTAAGTGCGTAAGTACAGTTTCCTTACGGGAATTCATGCATCCATTAGTCCTAGACGTAACATCCCAATCCTTTCCAAACCCCAAAATATATCCATACCATTATTTACCCAACTACCTTAAACTATTGCAGAAACCAATGGTTTATGAAATGCAATATTCAACCATGGCTAAAAGTCCCTTTTTCCACCGATCAGAAATAGCCTAGAAATCACAAAAGTCCCAAAATGAGCCAAGTTAGCTCGCATCACCTAGTGGGTGTAAGACCCGTGAAATTTAATTAATTAATAAATGCGGGTAGTGGGAGCTATTATGCCATTAAATGTTAATTGATGTGACATGGAATAGTACTAGGTCACATGGTTGAGAATACTTAGTTATGTTGAAAGGACTTGGGTTTTAGTCCTATGTATGTCAAATTGTGTGTTATTTAATTGATCATTATTTTAATAATATGCTTGATCACGGTGAGTGATAATATAATCTTAGAATTATAGGATTTATCACAAAACATGAATTGGTTGAATGGTTGTGCATTGATTTGATATTAGCATGGTAATGGGTTTGAACGTTTGTAGAACCAAATTAAACTTTCTTTTTGTCAAAATTCTTTTTGGTATGGAAGGGAAAGGTCATAGAAACCCTAGCCGTCAGAGGGAAGCTAGGAAGGCTGCAAAAATGATCATGAAACAACCATTGAATGACCATTAAGCTAAGTTTAATGTCAATTTTCGTTTTTTTGACATTAAGCTTGATTAAGGTAGAGTTAAGAGAACCATTGAAGAGGAAAGAGAGGGTTTTGAGACTACCAATAGTGAGTGTTGTGAGGAAAGGTTTCTGAGCACGTAAACTGGAATTTAGGAGACATTGCAGCAAGGCGTGAGAGTGGTAACAAAGGAGACGATAGTTGATCAAGGAGGAACTCTTACACAATCAGTTTAAGTAAGGAATTCAGGTTAGGGGAGCTGAACCTCGTAAATTTTATGTTTAAGATTAATTGAATGATGTATTGTATGATTATGCATGAACATCCTCTGTCTTGGCTTGAATTTCGGGTTTCTGGAATTTTTCCAGAAACCGCCTGGCGGGCGATGAACTGCCGCCAAACGACTAAAGCATTTTTGTGTTATTTCTGGGTTCCTAAAGAGGAACCGCCTGGCGGCATGATCTTGAATGCCAGGCGACACTTGCCTGTTGCACCTAGTTTTTTGGGTTTGTATGCACGGCCTGGTAGTGATGAACACTCGCCAGGTGACGCGAGTCAATTTGACTCGATTTTGGTGTTTTGGGATTTTTGGGATGATTCTGATTAGGGAAAAAGACAGTACTAACTGTTTGTGAATGATTAAAAGTCATATTTCGTTGAATTATATGTAATTGGAGGTTAAATTGGATGAAAAATTGTATGAACATCGTTTTAGGGTAAATGATTTGGGATTTTATAGTTGCACTAAATTAAGTGGAAAATATTAATGGAATTCGTATATTGGAAGTTTTAGGAATGAATTGTGAACCTAAACATGCGAATGCAACCTATTGAGTCAAAAATTGAGTGAAATCAGAATAGTTGGGTTGGTTAAGATTCGCAGGTTCAGGGGGTGAAATTCTGGGTTCCTGGAACAACATGAACTACCTGGTGGCACTCAATTTGCCGCTAGACGCTATACTAGAGCAGTGGGCTTTGTGTGTTTTGGTGTATAGTGGAGTTGGGAAACTAATCTGGGTCATGTGGAGCATAACTTTCAGGAGTTGGGAATATTATGGGGATTTGTCTACGTTGAAAATGTGGTGTAAATATTAGTAAGGTCTAATTATGATGTATTGGAGTTGGGTGAAGATGGAGGTAATATTTGGGGTAAAGGATAAAGATAGAATATAAGTGTTTGACCTTAATAATGGCATTTGGAGAAGTAGTATAAGATTGACCTTAGACAATCCAAAGGATTGGTATATTTGTATTAGTGAACCTATATGGGTGTAGGAAGTTGGTAATGAGCTAGCAATTGTGGGAATTGACACAATTAACTTTGCCAGGGTTGTTTAAGGTTTGTCAATGTGATTGAGAATGGAATTTGTACGGTATGCTTGAAAAACAATATTACGCGAGTACTGATTTAGCGTTTGGCAGTGGTATTGGACCCGCCAGGCGATATCTATAACTGTAGAGGGTAATAAAGACGTGTGGCGCTTGACGATAAGAGTTGTACCGTCAGGCGATACGTGCAATGACAGAGTGTTTATAGGCGCTTGGCGCCTGACGGCACGTGTCTCCCACCAGGTAGTCTGGAAGCATATCTCGCCTAGCGGCTTAAGAGCAGCGTCAAGTGATAATGAAAAGACAGGGCCTGTGTTTTACTTACTTTGAATGTGCGTGGTCTACAAGGCTTTGACGATATCTCGAAGGTCGGCTTGCTGGTGTTCCTTGAGTTGTGGCTCAAAACGCATCCCTTGAGTTGTGGCTCAGGATAGGGGTTAAGCACGTGGCATTCCTTGAGTTGTGGCTCAGAATGGTATCTCTTGAGTTGTGGCTCGGGTTGGTGAGTGTTGCCGGTGTGAGTGTTGATGAGCATATCATATATAGATATATTCATGCATTAGTTTAGGACATTTTTATTCATTTGTGCATTATTTGACTCATTTCATCATGCGTTATCTAGTTTCGGATCATACATTTGGATTGGTGCGTTGTTTGTGTAAACAGGTCTGAAAGGAGTAAGTTAGACGCAAAATAGTAAGTTCCACAAGTGCTTGGTGGTGTCTTCCACGACTTGTGGAGTTGGCTTCAAAAGATGCAAGTTTCAAAACAGTTTATTCCCTAGGTGCCTGGTGGATTTTTCCACGACCTGTGGTTTTGTGCAGTGAATTGAAGGATACAAAACAGGGTGTTCCACAGGTGCCCGGTGGATTTTTCCACGACCTGTGGTTTTGACTTCAGAAGATCATGCGCAAAATAGAGTGTTCCATAGGTGACCTGTGGATTTTTCCACAACCTGTAGATTTTCTAGCGAGAAACTTAAAGATTATGTGGACTCAAAAAGATTTCAAAGAAAAAGAAAATATAAAGAGGAGAGATAGGGGGAAACGGTTAGAGGAGAGAGAAAGTGATCTCAGCAAAGAGGAACGTGGGAAAAAGATAAAAGGAAGCGTTGACGGGAAAGAAACTTCTTCTTCTTCCTCTCGTTTTTCATCTATTTTTTGGACAACCGTTTAGTGTTTTTTATTTCAGTATGCAAAACTAATTCCATTTTGTTAGAGGATTGGTGTAATACTTTGGATTATAGGTTCTACTCTTTACATTTGATGTTTTGTTAATGTTCTTCATCTCAGTGCTCTGTTTATGGTTGTATCGTTTATTTATGAGCAATTTCACAATTGGGAAATTGGGGATTGTTTGTGATTATAAACAAGACATTGGGGGTTCGAATTCAATAAATAGATTTTACCTACTAAGGGATTAGGGGTAAAACAGCTCTCAGTGAACTCAAGTGGATGATTATATTACTTGCATCAATTAAAAAGGAGTAGAATTTTATAGGAAAAAGTACGAAATTAATCCTCTAACGATTCTTCTCTTGATTAAAGTTTTTGTTATAAATTTTATGCTTGCAATTATATTGATTCACATTTGCTCAAAATTACATAAATTAGGAATCTAGTATTCAACAAGTCAATCCTAGAGGACGATATTTTATTACTACGTTAACGATTGGTTCACTTGCCAAACGTTCACCAAGTGTGCGTGTTGTGGTGCATACGAATGGGTTCAGTTAGATTGCCCTCCGCAGTAATAACCTGACGAGTTTGGTAGTCTTGGGACGTTACGAACTATGTTTGTATTGGAAACTCTACCTGGCGTTATAGAGTATAGTTTGTAGTTGGTTTTCCGCACGTGCTCTACAAGTTGTGGCTTGTAGGTGGGGCAACAAGACATCTTGAGATATTCGTCTAAAGATGAAGACCATGGATGACATGGTGGTGGCCATGTGATATGGAATCAAAGGATGGAATTCCTTTGGTGTGTTTGTATGTATATATGTTTTATATATATGTTGTTTAATTGTTAACTCACCCTATCTGCTTGTGTTTGGCGATGATCGTGTACACGGTACACGGGAACAGATGATGTTTCAGATGAATCTGGTGAGATATAGAGTCAGAGCGTGGGCTATCTGGGAAATTTTATACAGAGTTTTATTTTTATGAAATTTACATACTTGTAATCTTGGATTATTGAACATGGCTTTTATAATTGAGTTTATAGTAGAGGTTTTGTGATACTTTATAATGTAATAAAGTTTTAAATTTTCCGCGATTTTGGAAAATGATATTTCAATTAATGAAGTTTATTTATTATTTCTTTATTTTATTATTTAAATTTGTGATATCCGATCGGGATGTTACAGTGAGTGTTCATCTCCGCCAGGTGGTTCATGTCAAAAGTCCAGAAACAAGGTTGTTAAGGTTGGATTGCTTGGCGAGCAGTTCGTGCTACCAAGCGATTTCTGGTAAAAAATCCCAAAAAGTCCACATAATTGTATAAGTCACTTGGCAGGCCTTCACCACCAGGCGATTTCTGAAAATTTCTAGAACCTCGCACAGAATCCATAACAACATAATAGAATACTCATACAGTTCATGTGATTCATGTAATTACAAAAAATGCGACTAAACACGAATTCAACACCCCTAACCTGGATTCCTTGCTCAAACTTGATAAGTTTAGATTCTCTTCCTTCTCAACAATGGTCTCCTTGTTTTTCCACGGTGCAACTCTTCCTCTCTCTCATAAAATCCAATCGTTCCTCTAAATTTCTTCCCCTCACAATACTCTCTAATGACAGGCTCCAAAAACACATTCTCTCGCCCTTAATTGGCCTCTTAACTTTGATGTAATAATGGTTAATAGCTAAGGGTTGTAATGGCCATTCAAAGACCATTACTTGATGGTGTCGCAGCCCTTCCATCTGCTCCTCAAGATGGCTAGGGTCTATACTCCTTCACAGTCATGCCAAAAAGAATTTTGGCAAAAAAAAAGGACTTTATTTTCGTGATAGTTCCTATACATATAGGATTATATTACCACTCATCATGATCAAGCATATTATAAAAATAAATAACAATTAAAATAACACACAATGGGCATATACAAGACTTGAACCTAAGTCTCCTCATAATAACTAAGTACTCTCAACCATGTGAGCTATTATTATTCCACATTAAAAACTCCAACATTAATTGTCATAAAAGTTCCCACTATCCGCATTTATTAAATACTTATTTATTTAATTATTTAATTTCCTAAGGTTTTACACTTATGGTAATTCCACAAGGTCCCATACGTCATTATGTGCCATTGATTTAAACTCATCTTTCATGACATCTAATCACTTATCAGAATTATCACCATTAATGGCTTTTGCAAATGAAAATGGATCAATATCAATACTTAAGTCATTTTCTGACTTTGTAGATAAACCACATAGTCATTCAGAATAGTAGACTTTCTATCTCTGTGAGATCTTCTTAATACTATTTCTTGTGGGTGTTCTACTACCGATTCATTGTTAACCTTAGGATCATTAATTTGTTGTTCTTCTTGATTGTTGTTAGTTTCTACAACATGTGGAACAACAACTCTTGATAAAGAAGTACTAGCTACATGAACTTGTACTCTAACTTTCTTAATCTCCACATTTTGTGAAGCGTCACTCCCACTAGTTTAACCATTCTCAATGAATCAAGAATCTCAAGCTTGAACGATTCATGTACTATGGGTAGCACAGTAAAACATATACCCTTTTTATGTTTTTGGATAACCAATGAAGTATCCGCTAATTGTTCTTTCATGCAATTTCTTTTCTTGCGGATTGTATATTTTTACTTCTGCCTGACAACCCTAAATATGTAGGTGTTTGAAATTGGGTTTCCTACTCGTCCATAACTCAAAATGAGTCTTTTGAACAACTTTAGTAGGAACCTTGTTTAATAAATACATGACTGTCTTTAAAGCATACATCCACAATAATACAGGTAAACATGAATTACTTAACATAGTCCTAACCATATCCATTAAGGTTCGATTACACCTTTTTGATACACCATTTTGTTGTGATGTGTCTGGCATTGTATATTGAGCACATATACCACGTTTGTCAAGGAACTTAGCGAATGAACCAGGATGTTGTCCACTTTCATCATATCTTCCATAATATTCACCACATCTATCAGATCTTACGATTTTCAACTTTATGTCTAATTGTTTTTTCACTTCATTTATATAAACTTTCAAGACATTCACAGATTGAGATTTCTCATGCAGTAGATAGACAATGTCCATAATGCGTAAAATCATCAATAAGATGATGAAGTACTTCTCTTTATTGAAAGCATTTACATCAAACGGACCACATATATCAGTATGTATGATTTCAAGAAGCTGAGTGCTTCTTGTGGCTCCTTTCTTTGTGTGTTTTGTTTGTTTGCCTTTAATATAATTCACATACACATTCAAATAAGTAAAATTCAAATCCGGAAGGATTTCATTATTTACTAATCTTTGCATTCTTTCTTTGGAAATGTGTCTCAAATGCTTATGCCACAAGTAAGCAAATCATCCATCCACTAAATTACGTTTAGTGTGAACATTGTGATGCAAGGTCATAAGAGTTTCAACATATAAATTATCCAAATTCAATTTATATAAACCATCATAAAGTGTACCAAATCCAATCATAAAAGTATGCTTAAATAAACTAAAACAACCATTCCCAAACTTAAAAGAGTATCCAACAACATCCAGCTTAGACAAAGAAATTAAATTCCTAGTGATACTAGGTACATAAAAAGTATCCAAAAGGTCTAAGTGATATCCAGTGTAGAGGATTAGACGATAAGTCCTGACGGCTTCCACTAGAACTTTCTCTTTGTTGCCCATGAAGACGAACTTTTCATTTGGGTTTATGGCTCGGGTTGAAAGAAATCCTTGCATCACATTAGAAACATGAGTTGTACATCCAGAATCAATCCACCATGTATTATGGGGAACTTCAGTTAAGTTTGATTCAAAACATACGTAAGCATTATGCTCACCTTTCTTTTCGAACCAAGCTCTACGCTTTATGCAGTCCTTTTGGAAATGTCCAGACTTCCCGCATAAATGACATTTGTCATTTTATTCTGAATTTTGGTTGAGGACTCGTCAATCTTCAGTGGTCTTTTACCCTTTCCATGTTTCTTAATAAATTTCTTTCCAACAACTCTTTTATTCTTCACATACTGAATAAAGTGGCTTCCTAAGTTCTTCAGTCGGGTCTCCTCCTGAATTAGCATACTATGCAATTCATGCATGTTCCACTTGTCTTTCATGGTATTGTAGTTCATCTGGAATGGACCATACTCAAACGGTAATGAGTTCAAAATGAACTGCACGAGAAAATCTTCATACATTGCCATTCCTAGAGACTTAAGTCTTGTTGCGATATTTGTCATCTCGATCATATGCTCGTGCATATTATGTGAACTGTCAAACTTCATGGTGGTCAACATAGTCATCAATGTCCCAACAAGAGATTTTTCAGTAGTTTGGGAGCGCTCTTCCACAAATTTCAAAAATTCTTTTGCGTTATTGGTTTTGGGAAGAGTTAACTTAATATTGCTTGTTATACTCATTCTCATAAACATTAAGCTAAGTTTGTTTGACCTTTCCCAAGCTTTGTAATGGGCTTTCTCTTCATTGCTACTGGCATCCGTGATAGTAGCTAACTTTTCAACTTGAAAAGACAAATCAAGATCCAACACACCTAAGTGAAATTGGACTTGTTCACTCCAGTCAAGGAAATTCAACCCATTAAAGACTGGAACAAACATAGCGTGCAAGTGTAAAGATATCATAACAGAGACTACAATCATGCTCATTAATTATGAGAACAATTAATCAACCTTTAGGCGATCCTAAAATACCTTATAATAATGAACTTCATTTAACCCATAAATCAATTATTCATAATTTAGCATCCATTCTATGGGTAATTAAAATAAAAACATTAATAATTTGAAACAAAAAAAAACTTTAAAATTTTGGCCACTTTGGTGAATAACAAAATTTATCATACTTGATTTTAAATAAATAAATATATATACCTTTAATTTCTATTAACCATATATAGCATTTTCATAATTTTAATTCAAATAAATGGATGCCTTAAAAACATAATTTAATAAAATCGTCAATTGATTCGGCCTATTAAAATAAATCAGCAAACTCATGCATCCATTTAATTAAATACATTTTGTTAATGCACCAAATTATAAACATACATACCAAATGCTTTTATTTTCCCTAATTAATGCCAATTTATCATGATACATAAAAGAGAAAACCTTAACCTATAGCATGCAATTCAAGCAACAACATTCCATTAATTCCAAATAAAAGCTTATGCACTTCAAATAGAAAATGTATCATGTGAATTTCATTCACTCATGCACTATTCAATTCATGGGAAAAGACGAATTGCTTTTCCAATTCAATTACACACGTAAGATGCAAATGCTTTCCAATTTGAAATTAAACTAGCAGAATAGTTTTCACCAAAACTACTTTCATGCCATTGACAACGTTTTTAACACGCGACTTGCAAAACAATATTCAATCATGAGAAGCAATTGTGCTTTTACATACGCAGCAGACAAAATTATTTGATGAATTTCATCATAAGCATATAATTTCAATTATAGCGGAACATCTTCATAAATATCATTATAATTTTAATGTGTTTTATGTGTCTAGCACTTCCAAAAATTTTATGTATTTATTTTGGAGTTAAATATGTTTTTTTTCTTAACTTTCAGTTAAAATTGAACTTAATTTCTCTTAAAAAATTTGGACTAATTTAGTTCCACATCTTTATAAATGTGTGGATTTAGTCATTTTAACCAAATTTTGCTAAAATTATTTGATGTTTCAAACACGTTTCTAAGCTAACATTGAAGTGACAATTACTAATGCAATTTTGACTATTTAACTTGCATTATAGGCCTCGGTTATTAGGAAACCGAAGCATATAATGACGCAATGACATTTTTTCAATTTCTGCCAACTTTTCTGTCTTAATTGCAATAGATTCGCTGCCATAAAGGACATTTGGCCTCGGTTAAAAATGAACTGAGGCCAAAAATCACTATTTTACCTCGGTTAAAATTGAACCGAGGCCAAAAATCACAAATTTACCTCAATTAAAAATTGAACTGAGGCCATATACCAAATTAGGGATTCAAAACGCGAATGCATTGTTCTTTGTCTTCCACAATGCAGCATTCCCGTTTTCACTCTCGTGATTGTGCCTCTTCTGTCCACAACCATCGTCATCTAGCCTCTATTTGCGTTGTCAACTACTGTCGAGCCTCCTTCCACGTTGTTGCGGTCATTTGGGTTCCACAATAACCGCTGGTTCGTCCCACGCAACCACTAGTTCGTCTCACACAGCCACTACGCCAGTCTCCATCATGCCACCATTCTACGTCGTCAACAACTCTTCGTTTTCCCAAAACAAAGCTTCTCTATTTGTCTGTTAGTCTTTCGCGCCACCGTTGCTCCCGTTCTAGCAAGCCACAGTCGCGCTCCGTCACATTCTCCGTGCGTGTGGTGGTTAGTTGAAATTCGAAAAATTACGTAATTCCCCCCTTTTTATTTCGCGTTTTGTATAATTGATTTTGCAATTTGGGTTGTTGTTTTCCGTTTTGTTGGGATTTTCTTGGTTTCTATTTTTTTCTCCTATTTTTGATTATTTCTTGTGTTTTATGGTTGTATTCTTGTGTTCTTGGTTTTAAATGTATTTGGATTGTAAATGATGTTATGTTTCATAAAATGTATAGTTTTGTTTCTGTTCTATTCTGGTCTGGTGTTTTAAAAAAATATGCAGGTTAAAAAATGTGATAATAACCAAAAACAAATTTTTTATTTAAAAAGTTAATGAGACATACGGTCTCAGTTCTTATTAGAACCGAGGCAGAAAGGGGGGACATATGGCCTTAGTTCTCATTACAACTGAGGCAGAAAGGTGAGTTTTTGCCTCGGGTAACACCCGAGGCCAAAAGCTTACCCTATTTTGCCTCGTCTTTATATGTCTCGGTTCTAAAACCGGGGTAGAATAGCAAAAATAACTGCTGCCAAATGCTCTTTCTGCACTGGTGCATGTGTTAAATAATGTAAAAAACTCAAATATTATCATGAAACGTATTTACACATAGAATATTATATATATATATATATATATATATATATATATATATATATATATATATTTGTATTCTCTATTTTAATGTTCAATTATTATATATTATATATATTATTTGAAATAATTGTATGATAAAATGTGTTTTATTAAAAAAATACATAAATAATTTAGATAAAATTTTAAAATAAAAATAATAAAATATTATTATTCAATTTTACAAAATAAAATATTTATATTTTTTAATTATATTTTAATAAATTTAAGTTTATGTAATAAATATATTTTATTTTTTTTAATGTACTATTTTCTTATATGTGTATTGATGATACTTATCTTACAATTTAATCTTTATTCTATCTAAATGGAATTCAATTAATTTTATTATAATAATCAACAAATCAAAATTTAAGTAAACCGTGTTTCACGGGTCCAAAACCCAGCTTTTTACGATAAAATTGTAAAACTTAAACCAAAGTTGTAGTCTTGAAAAACGACTTCTAAAATATGAAGTTCTATCCACGAAACACCACTGACTCATTTCAGTAAAAAATTTTGACATTGTCCATTTTAATAATTTTGAAAAAAAGAAGACTAGATTTGTACATTTCTCGAACTGATAGTGATAATAAAAAATACTCCTACTTTCTTAGTATATAATTTTAAAAATTGTTTTGCATTAATTAAAAATATAATATATTTTTTTAACAAAATATTTGGAAATATCAATTTAATAAATATATGCATACATTATTTTAAAATTATTATATGAATAAAGAATATGTTTTTTTTTTCATTAATTTTTAATCAAAATTAAAATTAATCTTTTTATGAAACTTTTATTTTATAACTACGTTGAAATAAAATTATATCAAACATTAATTAAATGTGTTTAAACATTAAATAAATTTAATAAAATTTGGTTAAAATAATTAAATTTATATGTTTTTAAAAAAGTTAATAATTAAATTTATATGTTTTTAAAAAAATAAATTAAGTAAAAAAAATTAATTTTAATTTTTACTAAAAACTAAAAAATATATAGCTAATCATAATATCAATAATATTTTACTAAAATTATTAAAAAAAATTAAAGAGAATATTGTTCTAAACGTGGTATAAATAAAAAATAATAAAGAATGATTTCATTTTTGAAAAGGCATAGTGAGACTATGATGCTTTCTTCAAAGCTTATCAGAGAAACAGACAGACGGACTTCAACTCCCACGTCACGTTATTGGATAGTCACATCAACATTCTTATCTTCGAATATTCCATCGCTTTCATCCAAATAAATAATACACCACTACCAATTTCTGAGGACACTTACCTTCATTTAAAATTTCTTTTGTAGTTTTAATTATTTAAAAAAATAGAAAATGTTTAATATTTTCACTTTATATCTTAATAACTTACATTATGTTTTATTTAAAATAATGTATTTATAAAAAAGAGACAATTTTATTGAAATTGTTTAAAAATGTATAATAATATTTAGTAGATCTCAATACATTATAATAATTTTAGGCTACAGTAACTGTGTAACCGAAGTAAGTACTGAATAAAAATAACTTCAAAAACATAAAAAAGTTAATATTATATATATATTACAATCGTTTAAATTTATAACGATCACAATAATTTCTACATATTGTCATTTATAACGATCACAATCGTTTAAATTTAAAAAATGAGTAATTTTAAAAACTCATTTAAAAAAAATTAGTATGTATCCTTAACCGAATAAAAAAAATATTTATTTTTAGAATTAGATAAACGAACATGAAAACCAAAATTATTATATTAAACAAATAACCACAAATAAATCATTCAATTATCATCCTATCGCATTCATTTTTTTATTCCATAGCTCAATCTCCAGGGATCAGGTTGCGTACACATACCTAAATCATACACCTCACAACCTGCAATTGCTTCCTACGTTGGATTTCCGCATTCAGGCACTACGCAAATATAAATAACTCGGATAATTTTTAAAAATTAGTGGGAAATAGTTAATATACGTCTCTATATTTTCTTAAATATTTAATAATTATTATTAGAGTTAAATATATTTTTATTCTTTTAAATGAAATTTAAAGTTAATCCATTTTTAAAATTTTTAACCAATTTAGTCATTCACCTTTAAAATATCTTTAAAATGTATAAATTTAGTCTTTTTAACCAAATTTTGTTTATTTGACATTTCAAGCACATTTTATTGTAGTATTTGAATTGTTTATACCATTTAACACATTTTTACTTTAATATTAACTCAAATATTATCATAAAATACGTTTAAAATGTTAAATAAACTTAACAAAATTTGATAAAAAAGACTAAATTCACACATTTTAAAAATGAATGACTAAATTAATATAAAATTTTAGAGAAAGACTAATTTCAAAATTCACTTAAACTTAAAGACTAAAAACATATTTAATTTATTATTATTATTATATAAAATAAATATAAATAATTTATAATATATTGTTTTACTGAAAGATATAAATATTTTGTAGCATAGTGGATTCTTTAAATTTATCTACGATTATATATTATATTTAGATAATGTATTCTAATTTTTAATTTTAAAATATAATTAATGGTGGGAAGTATTTACAATGACAAATCTATTTATATATATTATTATTGCCTTTCAATAATTCAATTTTAAAGCAAATTACCAGATATTTAGGACGTTTTAATTAAATATTATCTTAATTCGAGATTATTATGCAAAGTATTACCAAATAAATTAATCTGGAAAATAAAATTACACAAACTCTACCCGTCTATTTAAATTCGGCATTTTCAAATGCCTTATAGCGTTACAGCTAAACCAGTTAACTTGTATGTTGATGCTTAACAGAACCAATATCACTTGTTGAAGTTTAAACCCTAGTTGGTTCATTCATCACGAAGGGTTTACAATTATTAAGAATACAACGTAATCATGTAGTTGCATACACCTCAATTTTTGAAACAAAACAAAAATTGCAATCGATAATTCAACAAGTTAAAGTCGCACAAACGCCACAAATTCAATTATTCAAAGATTTAACATTGTAGCATGATAATACATCACTTTCCAAGCACAACGCAGTGGACAACACAAATAAAATGCTAAATTTCACGGAATATTGCAAAAACAAATACGATGCGAAGATTTTAATTTGATTTATGGTTAATTATAAAGTACATAACAAAATAAAGTGAGGAACCGTTTAGTTTAATTGATTAGTAACGATTTGGATTATAAATGTAAAGAATAAAAAGGATTGCTGCGCCTAACAACTACTATTTAGTGAGTGGGGTAAATTCAACTAATCCAACTACACACAAGAATGTGCACTATATGAACAGCTTCATAAACAAAGTAATCATAATTAACAAGTATAATTCAACACAATTAACAAGTAGATTACTAATATTACCTTCCACAACGTACTGGCCCCCAATAAATCATATGATCATACTACACCTCCAAGACATAAACCGGACATCTTTACTAATAAGAATACTAGCGGGAATAGTTCAAAGCTTGTGCAGAAAAAGAATTGACAGTGTTCATACAGGATCAAGAATGAGGTCTTACTGTTAGGAAAATTACAGCTAGACAGTTTTGGAAATACAGCTAGCTAGAAAAACGGAAGAATTAATCCACATGTGTAGTATATCCTTTTACCGATTGAAAATATTAACGAACACAATTATGGCAAGAGTTTCAAATTTAGAGGAAACGCAAAGGTTTGACATAGTTAATTGCAGATACTAGAATGAGGTTCGTCGTATTTTGGGCAGCTGATGTTGAAATGTGGCGACAAGTAATCTGGACGAGTCAAAGGTCAACACAAGATGGCACAGCACGGATGAAATAAGAGATATGTTTCTGAAATATATTACCCAATCTTGTTGCATACCATAATTTAGACATAACAGACCCAATCTTTGTCCACAAATTTAAATTTTAATTGGGTTGGATGAAATCACAAATTCTTTAGCAGAATTTTACCCACCTTAACTAAAAAATCAAATTGAATTGGAATACTAAATATTATATGCTGTAAACAGGAAAACAAATAAGTCAAAGAGATTAATCAAGTTAAATTCATGAGCCACCCCTTACCCCTGGTAGAATTTAGATTGAACGAAACAACTCAGCATCATATTGGATAAGATGGTTTGCTAGATTAAAATCTGACAGGCAGCAACTATTAGATGTGGCACAACTGACAAACTGAACTCTATGTGAGCAAACTTTGCCTCCAGTGCAGGGATCAAATATCACTGGGGACAACCTTTAGTAAATATTTTCTTGTGTGGCATCCATCACAAGACAGATTAAAAACGAACAGAATGTACAAATGTCGAAATAAAATCCAGAGGATTTTCAGATAATATGTATGAATAGTGCTACACAAGCAAAAGAATATTGCAAGAAATCTTTCACATTCAGTGAAGACTGTAGGATCAAGACAGTTTCAGGAGACAATTCAACCATCTCAAGCTCACGATGCTTTTCATTCTCTTTGATGTCTTAGGGATTCTTTATGTCAAGAAGGAGCAAGCCCTATCTTTCTACTTTGCATTTATCTTGTCTTAATGATTTTTTAAACCACAAAAAATTAGGCTTCTATCAGTTCTGTACAATTATAATGAATCATGTTTGAGATGATGCAAGACGGTTATATCTAGCTGTAAATGTCCTCATGCATGACAGAATTACAAGATACGGAAATAGAATTAGGGGAAAGAAAGTGGTCTAGGCTTTTCCGAAATCATTTGAGTTCATGAGGCAACTTCCCCCCTTCTGGATAAATTACTTGGGTAACCAAGGATACAAGAAAGCACAGATAGCTAGAGACTCAGCATCTCATTTTGCATCAATAGGGAAGATATTTTCAGCAAGAAAGGAGCACAAGATGGTGAGCCATCAGAAACATAATAAACACCGCTTTATGGTTCCACTGAATAATTTATGGAGATAGCGATGACTCCACACTAGTCCAAGACAAACATCATGAAAGGACAGAGTGATCCTAGATTCTACGATAAAACCCAGATGAGAGCAGATTAAGAGGAAACAAAAGGAAAGGAACTATAATTCCTACATACAAAAACCAGCAATGGATCCTCAAGCACGAACTTGTTAGCCACTGTTGTGGGAGAAGCAGGAGTCAAGCTGAACAACCCTAGAGAACATTGTCTCTCCAGGACCAACCTAACAGAACTAAGGACAGGAACAAGGAGATACTTCAAGAAATAAACTTTTCACCTTCAATACCCCAAGAAAGAACTTCAATAATTCAGGTTGCCATTATAAATGCCTGGATCAAGTTTTCAGCAGCACGCTTTTGTTCAGGTGTGCCAGATATAAGAGCAATCCGATCACCACGGCCATATTTGGAGTCTGATATCTCAACTGTTGCTCCCGAAATCTGGGGCAAAAAAAAAGTATTATACAAATGAAGCAAAATTTGTATTAGTTTTAATCACAAACCGAGTTGAATATACTTTGGTTATGCCAACTAGTCTAGTCATTGACATCAAACAAAACAAGTATATATACAACTTTTTTTTTGTATACTCATTGATAAATTATCATAAGCAAAAGAAAATATCTCATAAATTAAGTTGAATCATCTGACAAAATTACATATGGTAGCCAATGTGAAAAACTGAAACATTGCTGATCCATGACTGGTGAACCCCTTGACCTATTTGTTTTGCTAATTAGTTTCACCACAAATTATTTGGATGTCTCTTACTTCCAACAAATAATTGAAGTACATAGAACCAATGCAAGTGAGCAATAAATAAAAACAGTCCTCGCCAAAACAATTCAAGATGACATAAAAATTAATAATAAAACCTAGCCCTATCATATAGGGTGAGTTGGTTACATGGATCACTCAACAACCAAATATTCGGCAAAAATGACTCAGAATCATCTTACTTATTGGATATCTCTTCCAATTGAACCACTTTACTCACTCCAACATGATGTGGAATTTTTAAGAACAATAATTTGTTTCATTACATCACAACTGGAAAGCACAACAAGAGTGACACGGTAGCAAGAACCAATGCGCAAATTGATTTTATGATAAATTTCAAATAAAAAATTAATTACCCCAGGAATAACAAAAAATATAATAAATTGAGAAGTGTGAACCTACCTTCCTGATATTGGCTATATTTGCCCCTCCTTTGCCCAGCACTTTACCAACAGCATTGGCTGGAATCAACATATCCAAAGTTGACGGGGGAGGTAAACTGGGCATAATAACAGCACAAAAACATAAGTTCAACCAATTTAGAATAGTTGAGAAAATAAAAATAGGAGGTTAAGTGCATATTGATTAGGTCCAAACCCACAATTAAACTTTTAGAGGGGTACAAATACAACATTATCCTCAAATTAATATGCTAGACAAATATCAAGTTAGGGAGTGTCTAACAGAATCTCATTCACAAACCATGATTTCAGTGAGTGGGAGTTGCATTGACATTGCAATGGAAAAGTTTCTGTACTCTACAGACCCAGATTTACTAAATAAGTTAGCAAGTATTTGCATAATTGTTATATAAATGTATACTAACCCTCCATATAGCTTGTTGGTATACGAGGATATAGAGCCATAGCCATTTTCTCCCATCTATTGCATATAATTAAACCAAAGAAAAAGTATTAGACACATTTTGAAACAAACTGGAATGAATACGTAACAAAAAAAATAAAAGAAAAGAAAGACTGAAAGCTTTTTATTAACATTATGTATTTTACAAAAAGAGAAACTAAAACTAAATCATTATATTCCTGCAAAAATGATCACAATATATTATAACAATATGGTAAAAAAATGTAGCATACCGACAAAGATCCATATCCATAAAGGCTGCTTGAAGAAAGCATGCCCAGGCCAGCTCCACTTTCAGCCCTCTGATCATAAACCAATGGAGCAGCAACAGGAGGGACTGAAGGAAGCACAGATGGCAATGAAAAACCTGCACTACCTGAGTACAAGGATTCGGCACCTATACCTATAGAAGGATTATGGCTAGTATCCCTTTCTCTCAACACATCATCTCTGAGTCTTAATATAATCTGGATCAGTGCATCTCTTACACAATCAACTGAGCCACCCACCTAAATCTCCAAAAAACATTGAAGGGTTAAATATGAAAAAAGTCCTATCAATGTTATTATTGAGTTTAAGAAGATAAAAAATATGCTGCATTAGTCAGTAGCCATTTACTTTTCAATTATGCTTCTTCTTTTTCTCTCCAATGATTTTTTGTTGTTAAAGAATCATACATCTCATAGTGTATCATGTTTCAATGTTTGAACATCCATTCAAACTAGAAAAGAGGTGAGGCTGAGGAAATTTAAAAAGAATCTAGTTCAAACCACGATTGAACACTTGTATAGACACACCCATAAAAAGTTTTCATGCCAAATATTTCCTAATAAATATACTTTTAAAACAAGTGAAAAAGTCAAACCTCAACAAGTTCGTCATTCACATCAGCACATTTTGGCTTATCACCTTTAGAGATTCGAACATCAGCCCTAGTTCTCTTCCGAATTTCATTTATGATTGAGCCACTTTTACCTATAATACAACCTATCACCTTGGATGGAACTAGAAGCCGCATTGAAACAGTGGTATCATCTTCATCATTTATTTTCCCTTGCATCAGCAGAACAGCTTCAACAGCCATTGACTTTAGATCACTTGGCGACTACAAAATACATATCCGCATGATCATTTTCCACTTTATAATAATAATAATATAAGAATTTATATATATAGTCAATGTAAGAATTTATATATGAGAATATAAGAAAATATGGGAACACATACTGCTACGATTACAGAAATAAGACGCAGATCCTATATAATCTGGGATATTGTTATAATCACGGAAATAAGGAATTGATCCATATAATCAGGAATATCTAGATTCTATATGTAATATTAGGACCTTATTTTTATTGATTTCAATATCATATATTTGTTATTTGAGGATATCAAATATCTTCTATTTCTTGTATCGTTTCCTTTTTCTCAATATAATTAAAGTACCCGTGCTTTCTTATAAACTCACGTTTTCAATTCAATGTTTCTCTCTCTTCCCTAGAGTTTTATTGAAATTCAACAACGTGAAGATATTTTGTTCAAACAAAAATCAGAATACCTAGATTATTTACTTGTACATCTTAACTGGCTGTACATTGACCATATAAGCCTAGATGGAAACTTCAGAGCATGAAACCAAACAGACATGTGATCTAGAGGGGACCAATAAAATATAATTTTGAATTTTTCTACGTAATTTTTATGGTGTTTTGAAATTAAATTCCGACAAGCATTATTTGACCGAAAATTACAAGACAAGGAGTATATTAATTGGTACTGGACATAAATTTAGCCTACAAAAATGCGCACTTATAATCAATGAAGAGATATACATAAATTTTGAATGAAAATTAAGTTTTCTTTCTGTAAGAGCTTTATGCAGTTGAGAATTATTAGACCCCGAATTTTAATCTTATCAAGACCCGTGACAAACAACCCTTACCTTCTTATCTTTCTTGAGTGTCCTACTAATATTCTTTCTCAAACTAAATATCAGAAGGATCCTGTTTCTGTTTTCGTATCAGAAACTGTATACTTGATTGATTGCCACTTCAAAGAATGCTCAAAACTATTCACATATGATGACAAGGTGAAATTACATATTTTCGTTAACAGAATAACATGTAAAATCTTGCTCTGCCAATTACTTTTTAAGAAGTTACTTCTGTTTCCACTCCATTCTAGTTTCTTTTCAAAATACTGTTAAATAGTGTAAGTGTTGACATACTACAAAAGATTTCCTTCAACAGTGGAAAAAAAATTGTTTTCATGAAATGTATTACTCGATGAATATTATAATAGGGCTTGTGTCCACAAAAATAAACTTCACAGTACATAGCAACTTAACCAAGGCAGATTTTAGATAAACTTGATATATAAATGATACAAAACATATAGGCAGAGATAGAAAACAAATCACTCAAGTTATTGAAAAGTGAGTATAAGTTTAAATGAATTTTTCCACTTTTTAATCTTGCATATCTTGCATATGTGTGTGTGTGTGTGTGAATAAAAACTACTTAAATAGTACATGTCAATGTTTTCTGGTTGAAGAGCAACATGCATACCTTTGATTATTTTACACTCAGAAAAAGGTTTTCAGTACAAAGCACTTTAGCATTTTGATTAATATTTCCAGAATCAAAATATATAAGTTAATCAAACCCACACTTTTACTGAACATTTTTTATTATATACATTATGAACTCTGTCAAATGTAACACCAACAATTACTGGAAACATTACAGGAACAAATGTAACAAGGCAAGACAGTGTACCTCTGTTGTAGTTATAATGATTAAACACTCGTCATAATTAGCCTTGGAATCATCAACCTCAATATGAGCACCGCTGGCCTGCCTCATACTTTTAATTGTACTACCTCCCTTCCCAATGACACGCCCAATCTTGTCAGAAGGGCACAAAATTCTAACTATTAACTCCTCAGACTGGGAAGCACCAGAGCCAGAAACAACTGGAAGGGCAGAAGAGTATAGAGGCCACGTATTGCCAGCATCAGCATAACCTTGCAGATCTTGAACATTAGTTGCACCTATAATTGGAGGCACTGCTCTAGGTGTGACAATAGGGTCTGAAGGAGGATATAGTCCACCAGGAGGATAAATTGGAACATCAGAGGGAATAAGAATACTAGGTGGGGCTTCTGGTACTGTTGTGTCAAGAGAGATGTCCTCCTTGGGACCAAATTTGTACATAATAGAGGAAACTGCAAATAGTGCTCTTTTAACTGCTTCTGATTCACCAGAAATCTATTCAGAGAAACCAACAATAATAAGGTATAAGTTTAATGCAAAAGAACTTGTCTTGTCGAATGAAAAAGAAAAGTCAAGGGTAAAAATATGATAAAAATATCATAAAACATACAGAAATTACCGATTTTTCTAACTTTCCTTTCAAAATGATATGATCATTTAATTTGATGTACAATTATTTGGTAAAATCAAGTCCAGCATCACATTAGTTATTCATTCCACAACTATATATACAGTTACAGTTGGCTTGTGATGGCCGCCTGTGCACATGGAATCCATTAGCTACCAAAAGTAATATTGAATTTACACCATACATTAATACATAGCAGATTATGGATATGAAGAAGTTCTCTAATGGTAGTGATTAACGGCATATTACAGGAAACCTTCTTTTTAAATAAGATTAGATAACTCTTAAATTACAGGAAACTTTCTTTTTCATTAGTTTCCACATTGTTAATGAATAGAGCATATACCTTAAGAAAAAGGTCCTTGATATAAAGGTTTTCCGTACTAATAATACGGTTAGAAAAGATGGGAGAATTTGTTCTGGAGGTTAGTGTTGGAAGACATTTTTGGAAAGCAGGATGAAAAAAACTAAGACACTGAAACAGTGAAAGCAAGCTTGGGAGAAAGGTTTGCATAAAAAAATTCCACCAAGACTGGGGATCTACCGCACCGAAACAGTTTTGAAAAAGGCTCTCCAAATACCATGTTAAACTCTAGTGAAGAAAGAAACATTGAGCTAAAGTCGTGTGTTTCTGATACAGCACAAGTGCTTTATTTATATTAAATAAAGGAATCAGTATAACAAGTAGAGAAGACCTGATATACTATAATAACAAAGATATGATACAGGAATAAATAAAAAGTTTCTAATAATACATAATATAATCTAGATATTCTTGATTATATAGGACCACCACCTTATTTCCATAATTATAACAATATTTTTTATTATATAGGATCAACTCTTTATTTCTATAATTATGACAATAACTACGCAGACTGTCAAAAGAGTAGAAGATTTTACGAGCAAAAAAGAGATGCAAACTTTAATCTTCTCTGTCTAATACAACTGTTTGGGGTTTCAATTCTTTTCAAATTTACTCACAGATCACAGTCCTAAGAGTCATAGATCATTCATTCACCTCTGTTAGACAAAGAGGACATTTTTCAACAACAAGAAAACAATATATTCTATGAAGAAGAAGATGGAATCTAGTAACCAAGCAAAAACACTTCAAACCAAAAGTGTTGCCAATGTGTTATCAAGTGATTATTGACACAGTTGTCTTGTCACTAGTCTTGCTTTCACTAGTCTTGCTATTAGACCACCATGAAAAATGGTTGTCATATAATGTTACAAGTGGCAGACATTCAAATAAAATTGCACACTACATATGACATATCAAGAGTAGTATGAGAAAACCAAAATGCATAATTAGTTAACACAATCAGAAACATGATCATGTTAAAATGTTCACAAGTTTGAAAGATAAGCTGTAAAACGAATTATAAGCCCAACCATTACATTATTCGTGAAATAAAGCATTTTGTGAACTCAGTGAAATGATTTTATGAACCATACTAGCATTCAAAGGTAAGTTTCTTAATATTGAAAATACTAACCGAGAGAAAATTATCAAAATCCATAGCACATGAGTGTGCTGGATCTGTTGTATCCTTGGCAGTAACCTTGATATTTGCTCGTGTTTTACTTCTCAGCTTTTTAATGGTAGCCCCAGCCTTACCAATGATATTTGCAGACTGGCTTGATGGAACAAGAATTTGACATTCATCTCGATCCTTCCGTTTCTTCTCAGAATCTCCAAGAGTTGCAATGGAATTGACAATGGCAACATGAACCTTGAGAAGAGCATCTTGAGCAGCACATAATGGTTCTTTACATGTGAACTCATCGTTAATTTCAACTTCTTCCTTCTCCTTAACATAGCAGTAGATCGTTATAACCCGGTCCTTGGCACCAGGAAATGGATCAACAACCTTGACTTTTGCTCTGGTTTCTTGCCTAATTGAATTTATCACTTTCCCGTTCTTCCCAATAACACTCCCAATAACTTCATCAGGGCAGAGTATCCTATAAACAATCAATTCATCATTACCCCTGTCGTCTCTGTCATTCACACGTCTCTTTTGATTTTTCCTGTCCCCATCATGGTCTCTCTGCGAATGATATCGTTTTCCAGTCTCACCCATTTCCCAAAATATCACAAAAACACCTGAAAGCAAAACAAGATTTTAATTGAATACATAAATAACCAGTGCAAAATATACATCCGGTTGCTAGTCTCTAATCCCTCCCTGATTATCCTTTTCGAAAGAAGAATGTTAAATTAAAGCAATAAACATTACACCTCCACAAACCCACTCACAAATCTATTACTTATCACAACGAAATATTATTACAGCCCAATTGAAACTGTTTTCAAATTCGACAAGGACCTTCTGTCACGCAAAGTGCGACCTAAACGCACAAAAATTATTCAGCAAAATTTGGAAACAAGAAATTCCGAGAAACTTTACAGTGTAACAATCTAGGGAGGGGGGTAATGAAAATTGTAAGAAAAAGGTTACATAATGCAAGATCAACCATCAACTGCACCGCAAACATCAATTAAAATAGATATTTAAAAAATTATAACAAAAGTGCATCTCCATCAAATAAAGTCATACTTTAACGGCAACTAAAGAATAGATTGATAAATCAAAATCTCGAAAACGCTACCAGTGCACCCCGATGCAGAAGGAGTGACAAATAAGGTGAATGTGTCAAACCGAAGATTTTGAATATACCTGCTTCTAGAGAGAACAAGACCACTCGAAACCCTAAAGACACAGAGAGGAACGTAGCTCAACACTTCGAGCAATCCAGGGTTCTCACCCTCGGAACCCTAATTAGATATTCCGTTTTCTGGTTATACAATTTCGTTTCGTTTAATTTATTTATGAATTATGAATTTATGATATATATCAAACCAATTCGATATTTTATTTTTGAGTTATAACGTTTTTGTAATATATATTAGTACTTTTATCCGTGCAATGCACGGTATTTTTAAAACAATATTTAATATTTAATAATAAAAAACAATTATAAAATTAAATAATTTTTTATATTACATTTTAAATTAAAATAATAATAATTACAAAAAATAAATAATCAAAAAACTATATGTATGTTTAAATTACCATTAAATATCTTTTTAAGAATAATTTTTATCATAAATTCATGCCTCGAAAATAAAAAATAATAATTTATGCGAAAAATGATTATATAATAATTATAATAAATAATTCAATATTTTTATATAATAAATAATTTAACTTTTTAAACAAATTCAATAATTCAAAATTGTATTTGTTTGTGTTTATGTTGCAACTATTTTTTTCTAATTAATATATTATTTTTGAAACATATTATTATCTTTATGTAATTAATTTTTGTAATTTAAAAATAATCATATTTTAAATTTTGAATAATAATAATAACAAATTTATTTGACGATAAAAAAATAAATTTATAATTTAAATTACTTATTTAAGTTAATGTTATAAATTAATTATTTAACTCTTCAATAATTATTTGTATTATACATAATTGAAAGATATAATTGGTTTTAGGTATGAAATTAAATTTATAAAAGCAATAAAAATATATAGTTATTTTATGTATTATCAATTTTTTATAATATATATATATATATATATATATATATATATATATATATATATATATATATTATTATGTATCATTCAATTTTATCTTATGTATTCCAATAAGGTTATGTTATACTATTATAAATTTTGATATTTTAATTATGTTGACACTTCAAAGTCTATCCATCATTTGTTATTATACAAAAATCTATTATAAATAAATTAAACAAAATAATACAAAATATGTGGAATTACACTAAATCATGATAAAAAGTACATTTCACGAAAAATAGACAAAATATAATTATTATAAAAAAAATTAAATAAATACATGTAAGTAAAAGACTACCTCCATTCACCTACATTTTAAAATTATCTATTTAAATACATCTAAGTAAAATTCGACAAGGTCCTTTTGTCACCCAAAGTACGACCTAAATGCAAAAAAAAATATTCAGCAAAATTTGTAAACAAGGAATTCCAAGAAAGATTTAAAATAGTGTAACAATCGAGAGATGGGGTAACGAAAATTATAAGAAAAAAGGTTAGATAATCCAAGATCAACAATAAACTACACCACAAACATCAATTAAAATACATATTTACAATTGTTAGTGTATGTGGAACCAACTATACTTTGCAAAGATCTCTATGAGTTGTTATCTTCTCATACTCTAACCTTCAAACTCTCACAAGTCGATAACTCCTCAGATATTGTCCTCTCGAAGATGAAACAAGGGTTGTGCTTAGAAGAGACACTCTGACGCTCAAGTGCGTCAAATGACAATAAATGTTGTAATAATGAACATAATTAATGTACCTCGAGTACTGTTATTTATATTATGCTTATGGGTCCTTACCTGGTTGTACAACTTTTGGTTTCCAAATTGTGATTTTATATATATTGCTTTGAGGCTTGGAAAGGACCCATGAGATGCAAATAACTTGTACTCTATTTGTTGTGGTGTAGCGCATACATTAATAGCATATGCATATGTATTCATGTTTGTTCACAGTGTTGCAAAGTATGAGTTTAATTGTTTAATTGTTTTTATTTATAAGAAATCTAGCCTAATGCAATTAAAACTAGTAACTATGAAAATATGGGGTTTTGATATGCAAAAGGAAGGAATGTCACACAAATAAAAGATTGTAAACATAGTACTAGTAAATAGGTCAATTTCACTACTTTTTCAAAATAGGATTCTTCATCAGTTATCTAAAGATTATTGTTCAATTAATTATGGGTTAAGTATGTTTTTAGTCCCTGGACTTTGATTCAAAATTAGAATTCGTCCTTGGTCAAAACTTTGATAAATTTTGGTCCCTAAACTTTAAAAATGAATGAATATAGTTCTTTTAACCTAATTTTGTTAACCTTTTTTTACGTTTCGAACGCATTTCTTAGTAAATATTGAGTCGAGAATGTGTCAAACGGCGTAAACAACTCCAATATTTACTGAGAAATGCGTTCGAAACTTAAAAAAGAGTTAACAAAATTGGGTTAAAAGGACTATATTCATTCATTTATAAAGTTTAGGGACCAAAATTTATCAAAGTTTCGACCAGGGACGAATTTCAATTTTGGACCAAAGTTCAGGGACTAAAAACATACTTAACCCATTAATTATTGTTGTTGATTTACAAATCAATCAATGTAAAGTCTCAATTCATTTGTTGGCATTCTCACTTTTAATCAAAAGTACAATCTCAATTAAAAGTGAGTATTTTTAGATTATCCACAATAAATTCAATCAAAGTACAGTTTCAATTAAATCTTACTATGCCTAATCATGTATATCCTTTGTTTCGTCACCAAATGGAAAACTTAATTAATGAAAGTAAAGTCTTGACTAATTTTATTTAAAATGATTACCTTTAATCAAAGTAAAGTCTCAATTATTGGTGAAAACTTATTTAATCATTTGAAAGTTTCTAAATAAAATCAAAGTAAAGTCTTAATTGAATTTAAAAACCATTTAACTCATATGATTAGCATGCATGTAGATTTAAAATCATTATTTTCTATTCAATTAAGAAACAAAGGACATAGATAAATAAAAAACACAACAATAATCAAAAGAACAAATACATTAATTCATCTAACCTCAGAATCTAATTAAGAAATTATAGTGGAATACCCCTTAAAAGCTTAGCCCTCCATGGATCGGATGAAATTCATAATAAATGATGAATGAGAGAAAAATAAAAGGGATGGAAGAATGAGAGATGTGGTGGATGGATGGTAGTTGCCAAAACCAGAGGGTTGTTAAGTGTCTTCTTCTGCTCCCTTGGGTCTTTTTATGTAGGCCTTGATTGGACTTGAACTTTATCTTTTCTGTTGCTAGGGTGGCATCTATGGTTGACGTCGCGAGGAAAAAGATGGAGATATGTTTTGCAACTGTGACGAAACGATGGCAGAACATCAAAGTGCAGGGACGTTGGTTGCGAGAATAGAGCTCGCATTTTGTTGGTTCTGCTTCGATTTGGAGCGTGAGGTTGAACGATGAGGTGGTGTGGTGGTTGACGGTGAGGCTTTGGCAACATGAGCGTGGATGGTGCATTAGCTGCCGGCGATGGTGCGGTGGTGCAACTTTGCAGGTGCGGTAGGTAGGGTTTCATGTGTGAGATGGAAGAAGATGATGATGTGGCAACATTTGGTTGGCTGAATTTTGAGTTGTTGAATCATGATATGTGTCAACATGTGGTTGGACAAATTAATTAATGGAGGATTGCCAAATCGCATGATCTGGTTGAGTTGGGTTTAAGTGGTAGGAGGAGTACAACTTAGTAGAAACTAGTGATGCAGAACAGGCTTTTAGGTGGTCCACTTGTAAGAGGAGTGTGTAAAATAAAAACTGGGGGTGCATTTAGCTCCTGAACTTTTTCTTTCCAGAATTTACTAATTTATGGACTTAATTTGTAACTTTGAATATTTCAAATCCACACTTTTAATGATCAAAATTAAACTTTAGTTGCATTAACAACTGTTAGAATATCCAATAATATTTTATGAAACTAAAATCACATTTTATGCCATTTTTAACTTACATACTCAATAAATCCAATAATCACAAATCCTAATTAAATCAATCTTTTAAGAACCGAAATTCAATTAAATCTCTCAAATTTAAATATTAAATGGGGAAAAAATTTGAACTCATCACATACTCGCACTTATCATTTTGATCTCCTGGGCAAAATTGAACAATTCCAAAACTTTATATTGTGGTATTTTATTCCATATCTTCACTGGATAGAAGAATGAACATCACTAAAAAAAATCAATCTTCTAAAAATCAAGTTGTCATGCACATACAACCGAAAAAATTCTATTTTTTTCACACATGAGTTAATCTTTTGAATTTAGCAAGCAAATCAAATATGAAAGAGAACACTAAGTGTTTTGACTTGTGTATTCACTCAAAATACTCATGCAACTAAACACTCATAATACTTAACAAGACTCTAATATTCACAACTTTCAGAAAACATGCATTCAGAGATCATGAGGACTTTTCACAAGTTATAATGGAGCCAAGGCAAAGGTAGGAAAAATTTTAGGATTTTTGGGCTTTTGAAATAGTAATGTAGAATGAATAATGGAGCACAGTTTCAAACAACCTTTTTTTTTCTTTTATCCTTTGTTGTTCTTTTTTATTTTATTTCAACACTCTTTCATCAACAATTTTTTCCTTTTTCTATTTTTATAATTTTGTGGGTGAGATACTCTCCCTCACACTTTATTTCTCAACCAATCTTAACATAATCCACTAGCTCCTTCTTTCTTCCTAAGGTAAGGAATTGGCTGTAGGTTATCTAGTAGGAGATAAGTGACTTATAAATGATTCAAAAGGACGCTATGGCAAAAATAGTATGGCAAAGCCTAATCAGTGGAAAGGTGATGGGGTATGTGATCTATGTTACCGAAATTGTAGATTCTACGGTATTCCTAGCTTATGATAGAGTCCAAAGATAAGTATGGATCCAAAGTGTAATGGTACGATAATTATACATAATTTGGTATAAGGGTTGTTGAGGTGCAATATAAGTCAGGGTGATTGGAAGAGTACCTGTTTGTGGCTAAGGTTAAGTTGTGATGAATTGGAGAGTGGGAAACTTGGTTCTGTAGAGTGCAAAAACCAGTAAAATCATGTTATTGGTGTAGCGCCTAGCGATAAGGTCTAAATTGTCAGGCGATAGCTACAAACACAGTGGGCCACTAGAACACGTGGCACCTGGCGGTGAGGGTGGTCCTATCAGGCGATGTTTGCAATGTCAGAAGCTTTAGGGCACTTGGTGCCTTGCGGCAAGAGGCTTCTGCCAAGCGGTCTGGAACTAGCTTTTGCCTAACGGCTTAGGAGCATCGCTAAGTGATAATGTAGGGGCATAATACTTGTTTGCTTTGGATATACGTGGTCTACAAGGCTTTGATGATACCTTAAAGGTATACTTGCTAGAGTGTTCTTTGAGTTGTGGCTCAGAACGGTATCCCTTGAGTTGTGGCTCGAGATAGGGGTTAAACATATGGCATTCCTTGAGTTGTGGCTCGGGATGGCGGATGAACATGAGGAATCCTTGAGTTGAGGCTCGGATTGGCAAGTGTTGCTGGTGTGAGTGTGCGAGTTGTGGCTCATATAGATGGGTCCAAAAAGATTGCCCTCCTTGGTATTTCGCTGATGAGTTTGGTAGTCTTGGGAACTTTACTTGGCGTTACGGAGTATGGTCCGTAGCAAGTTTCCTGCACGTGTTCTACAAGTTGTGGCTTGTAGGTGTGACAACAAGACATCTTGAGGTATTCATCTAAAAACTTAGAGCATGGATGACATGGTGGTGGCCATGTTGTATAGGATCACAGGATAAGAGTTCCATTGATGTGTGTGTGCATATATTTGAACTTTATGTATATATATGTTTAAATGTTAGCTTATCCTATCTACTTGTGTTTGATGATGACCATGTATGCGTTACACGAGAGTAGATGATGTTGTAGGTGGTCCTGGTGAGGCATAGAGACGGAGCGGAGATAACATGGGAAAAACTTTATCCGAATTTTATTATTTATGGTTTTGGAATAATATTGTAAACTTGTATGTTGCAGACTTTGATATGGTATTCGAGTTTTATAAATTGTGGATTTTGGACCTTTTCTTATGTAATAAATGTTTTAAATTTTCCCGTGTTTATGGGAAATAAAGTTATAATAAATGAGGTTTTAATCATATTTTTTTATTTTATTATTTAAATTTGTAATATTTGACCATAATGTTACAATTAACATCATTAAAGTTTTCCTAAATTACGAGGATAAATAAATATAATGAAGTTAATATTTTTGTTAATATATATATATATATATATATATATATATATGTGTGTGTGTGTGTGTGCGCGCGCGCGTGTGTTCATGCATTATCTATATTTTAGTAAAGGAAGGTCGTTACTACTTACCCTTGTGAGAAGATATTGTTTTCAACAGGTAAAAATCTATTCGAGTCAGGTCTCCACTAATAATATTTAATAATAGAAATCCAAAGCTATAAACATTTGATTTCCTTGTCACTTGATTTCGGATTGCAAATCCAGGTGCAAGATAACCACTACAAAACAAAATCAGAAGAATGAATAATAGCAAAATGGAGAAAAATGCTAATCGACCTGAAAATTCCAAAAATATGAAATTTCACAATATGATCTAATTGAAGACAAAATGGTGAGCTTACATTATTCCAGCAACATGTGTGCTGATATGAGCCAAATTTGGTAGAATAAGCTTTGCAATCCCAAAATCTGAAATTTTTGGTTGCACATCTTTGTCAAGTAGTCATTGCTTGCTTTTATGTCTCTATGGATAATATGTGGCCAAACCTCTTCATGAAGGAACGTAAGGCCTCTAGCAACACCTACACAAATATTCCTTCTTGTAGGCCAATTTGATTTTATATTACTTTGGACTACACCTACAGACTTAAAAGGAATAATTTGTAATTAAGATAGTTATTTTGACAATTCATACTCGTAACACATGACAACAATTCAATTACCAATACATTTTTGTGTTAGGGTTGTTATTAATCAGATAACCATCAATTACCCATATGTGTGTGCGTGCATGTGTGCATGTTGTTAAAATGAAAGTATTAACTGAAAGTATCATAGATTTACATCATCAAAGTTTTCTTAAATTTGTAAATCAAATAAAGATTGGTGTAGGATGTGTTTCAACTTCTCTATCATTTATAAGAAGTAAATGTTTTTGTTAATGTATAAACAAATAGCAAAAATAATATGTAGCAATTAGGTTTAAGAAGATTTCATAAATAAAAATCGTAATTTACCTTTTAAGGAGTCTCCTTACTTCTTTTTTGAACACATGGTCCAAAAAATTTTAGGTTTAAAAAACTATAAATACAAATTTAATATTATGATTAACATATGACACATATCTCTCTTAAAAAATAATAATTAAATCCATTTATTTTCTTTTCTATAAGTTTAATTAATTTACCATAGTAATCCTATGATTTCAATAATATTTAGCATAATTATACTTCCATCATAGTATGTTCGATTAAATATACTATAACACACTAGCAAAAAAAATAAATGTCATCGAACCTATGTCCGCATTTTTTAAAGAATTCCATAACAACATATGTTATTAATAGTTGTAAATTGATAGTGTGGGTGTAGGTGTAGGTGTAGGTGAGGGTGCGTGCGGGTGCATGCATGTGTGTGAGTGAATGTCTGTGTGGGTGCTTGTCTGTGTCGGTCGATGTTTGTGTGGGTGCATACGTGTGCGTGTGTGTTGTTAAAAAGAAATTATTAACTTAAAGTATTATAGATTTACATAGTCAAAGTTTTCTTAAATTGGGAGATCAAATAAAGATTGATGTTTCAGATATATTTCAACTTTCCTATCTTTTATAAGAAGTAAATATTTTTGTAATATATATGCAAATAACAAAAATAATATGTAGGAATTGGGTTTAAGTAGATGTAATAACTAAAAATCACAATTTACCCTATTTGGAGTTTTCTTAATTCTTTTTAGAACACATGGTCCATAATTTGTTGAGTTTTAAAAACAAAACCAACAACACCTTTTATCCTTAAAGTAAAGAAAGACAAGCTAAAAGATATGCTAAAACTAGTAATATGCAACATAAACACACATGAACAACACTAGTTGGATGGAGTGATCTAATAAAGCACTCTTGAGTTCCATCATGTAGCTTGAACAATCTTGAAATAACACACCTCAAATACTATTTTGTTTACTATTTAATTCCATAAGGTAAAACTATCAAAAGTGTTTTTATGGATCTTTGTGGCTGACCCTAGTATTTCCAACCCATCTATGGTATTGATTCCAAAAACTCCACTTTATTTTAGAAGTAAAGAACAAATGACTAATACTTTCCTCAATAATGCCACACATAACACATTGATTTGTGCCATTAGCATATCTCTCCTACCCAAATTATTCAAAGTTGCCACTTTATTGAGAAGAACTTTCCAAGCAAAGTATTGGGCAGATGAGAGGGCTTTAGTCTTCCAAAATTTCTTAAACGCCTCATTTTGTTCCCTTTCATTCATACCCATCAACTTATTATAGGTAGATTTAACAGTATAATTGTCTGTACTTGAATCTTTCCATTTAAATATGTCTTCTGTATCCTTAGAAAGAGCCACCCATGTCATTTCACCCTTTAGTCTATCTAACTTAGTTACTTCCAATTTAAACCATCCTCTCCTTCACTTCATATCCCATTCCATCTTCCAAATTCCACTATTGTCCTATATTTGTTTATGGAATTGGCATAAAATCTTGGGAATATGACTCTTAAAGGTTGCTATGAAATCCATATGTCATCCCAAAACTTAACCGTGTCCCCTTTCCCAACTTTCTGTTGTTGAATAAGGTGTTATGTATTGTTAAAGGGCTTTTCCTCTACAATTGAACCACATCTGATGGGATGTGTTGTTACTCCTTGCGACATGCAAGATCTCCACGAGATGTGGGCTGCACCATTTTGGTTGTTTCCTATCTTGGTAGACATTACTACCAAAGGTTGTTGTAGAACGTTGCTGCCAAAGGTTGTTGCAGAACGTTGCTCAACTTTAGCCGAAAGGTGCGAAATGCTCTCCATAAGTCAAAGTGGGCATTTTGGATTTATTGCAGATTTTTTCCTTGGGCTATGGGTTTTGATCCATCTCCTACATCTATAAATAGAGGTTTATGCTCACCTTCAAAGATACGCTACACACTCTCATTTCCTTTTACTCTCATTCTTTTCTCTCTCTTATATTTCTTTTTATAATATCCTGGGTATATTTACTCTTTTAAGAGATAATCTTGCTGATTTCTAAGATCATCAGAATTTGAGAAGTTCCTATTGTATCTTGGGAGGCTTGCGTTGTAACATCTCGTCAGGATATTACTGGTTCAAATTAAAATAAAATAGATAAAACAAAATTACATCGCAATTAATAATACTTCATTTTCCATAAAGCGCGGGAAATTTAAAACTTTATTAAAAACTAAGAATAGTCCAATATTCCATAATTTATAAAACACAAAACAAAATAAATATCCATAGTTTACAATTTATTTTTGAAAACACAAATCATAAAAACTCCCAAGCTAGCCCACGCTCCGAGCCTAAGCCTCACCAGCTCCACCTGCAATCTCATCTACTCACGTGTACCGCGTACACGATCATCGCCAAACACAAACAAATGGGATGAGCTAAAAAGATAACACACACACACACACTTCAAGAAGCGCTATGTTATTCGTGAATTTGTCAAATTTTACAACAATCTTAAGTACTTATGGCTGACATCAACAACCCAAATTTGGAGAATCAAAACATTGTGTCCAGAACTGAAATGGTATTTGTGAAACTATTTCTGGATATGTGGAAAATCAAGGTTTTCTTTGGATAGAACTTTTGATGCTGACAAGAACGTGTTTCTACATTATTATACATGTATGGAGTTTCTACTTCCCTCACATCTTCAATACCCATTTATAAATGGGTCGGGTGCAGGTATCATGCTATTTGTACCTGCGGGGTACCCATTACCCGTTAAAAAATGAAATTACAATTTTATCCTTATCTTAAGTTACTTTTTGATCTATTTCTCCTTTTTTTTTGCCTCTACGCGTCTTGATGTTGCGGTTGTAGTAGAAACCCTAAGTGAGACTGTGCTTAGGTTGGGAGTTGGTTGCAGAAGAGGGTGAGTGAACAAGTTTCTACTTCCATCCATGTTGCGGTACAAACCCTAAGTGAGACTACAATTGGGTTTGGAGTTGGTTGTAGAAGAGGGTGAGTGAACAAGTTTCTACTTCCATCCACGCTGCGGTACAAACCCTAAGTGAGACTATAATTGGGTTTGGAGTTGGTTGTAGAAGAGGGTGAACAAGTTTCTATTTCTATCCACACCTCACGTTTCTTTTTCCTCTTCTCAATTTTCTTGATCCCTTTTTCTAGGTTGGACTTGTTTTTGTGAAGTTGCACGTCGTCGAATGTTGTCGGGCTTTTTACTTTATGTAAGTTGTATTTGTCTATGGAATTTTGTATTTGCATAACGATGTTTATGGGAATGTTGGTCTTTATCTATGAAATTCAAGAGACTCTTCAATGCACACTAATGTAGTATCTTCATAACGATGTTTATGGAAACATTGTTCTTTATCTATGGAATTGAAGAGACTCTGTAATGCACACTGCAAGATTCCCTCGAGGTTTAATGTTTCAAATCTAACAAAAACGCATCCATGTTCTTTTTTATGCTATGTTTTTTCGTCCCTGATTATTATAAATATTCCCAAAGAAGATATTAATGATATTTTTTTATTATGCTTTAATATGTGTCTGATGTGAAAGAGATGAAGGGAAGATAGTGACACAAATGTTTATATATTGATTCACTCAATCAGAGAGCTACATCCAATTTACTAGGACAACCTGAGCCTAGTTTCCACTATATTCAAAAGTTTTACAAATCACACACCAAGATTACACTTTTGCACAAAGAAAAACACCAAGATTTTTTACTCACAAAAATCTACACTATAACCATGCAAGAATAACACTCATAGACCTGGAATCACACCAGGTAAACAACAAGAGGTACAACTACAAAATCTGATGGTGTAAGACCCGGGAAAAATAAATAAATAAATAATTATTTATTTAATAAATGCGAGGGCGGGAATCTTTAAGTTAAATAATGTGGAAAGAGAAGACAAGGAATAATACTAGCTTAAGTGGTTAAGAGTACTTGATTATATGAATGGACTTGGGTTCATGTCTTGTATATGACATTATGGTGTTAATAAATTATTTAATTTGTTTTGTGTGGGGATAAGATCTCGTGACTTAATGTATAAGCACACCTTGGCTAGCACAATTTAGTCTTGACTTATTTGCATTTTATTTTTTATTTTTTGGTTCTGCAATGTTTTGGAAAACCTATAAACCCTAGTAGCCATAATAGAATACAAAGAGGCATGGAATAATCTGTTACACTAGTGGTGCTCTTGGGAAGGCATTTTCGTGTGGCTACAAAAAGGAGTTTTAGAACCTTAAAAACAGAACTTAGGAGAGTGTTAGAAGGCTGGAAGGAGTGCCCAAGGGTGAAGATCAAATGAGAGATCAATTATGGTGTAAGGAAGGATTCTAAGAGTACTTTTGGAGCCAGAATTCCAAGTTAGGGGAGCTGCAATTTTCTGTTTTAATGATATTCTATGCAATTGTATTGTATATTGATGCATGAAAGTCTTCTCCTGAACCAAATTCTTTTATCGTTTAACCTCTTAATGTTTGTTGTATGCGATTTTCGAGAGAGTATGTGTATGCTTGTGATTTCCGTTGTAGTGAGTACTCTATGTGACTCCATCACTATATGATATACCGATTCTTCTTTTTTTTACTTGTCGAGATGTTTAGAGTTTTTCTCCTAAATGCGGCAATTATTATTATTATTATCTTATTATTATTATTATTACTATTATTATTATTATTATTATTTATTATTATTACTAGATATTATTATTATTATTATTATTATTTATTATTATTATTACTATTATTATTATTATTTTATTTACTATTATTGTTAATGTTAAATTATTATTATTATTATTTTTACTATTATATTTATTATAATTATTATTTTATTATTATTATTATTTATATATAATTATTATTAGTTATTCTTATTATTATTACTATTATTATTATTATTATTATTATTATTTTACTTTACAACTATTATAAATATTTTATTATTATTTTTTTAAAATTTATTATCTTTACTATTATTATTATTATTATTATTAATTTTATTATTATTATTATTATTTTATTATTTTTTTATTATTATTGTTATTAATATCAATTTTTGATTTTATTTAAAATTTTATTATTATTATTATTTTTTTATTATTATTTTTATTATAATTTTTACTATTATTATTATAATTATTTATTATTATAATTATTTATATTATTATTATTTATACATTATTATTATTAGTTATTATTCTTATTATTATTATTATTATTCTTATTTTTATTATTTTATTTTACAATTATTATTATTATTTTATTATTATTATTATTATTCCTATTATTTTTATTTTTATTTTATTTTATTTTACTATTATTTTATTATTATTGTTATTATTATATTTTTTTTATTTTTTTATGATTTTATTATCATTATCATTGTTTTTATTATTATTGCTTTATTTTGTTAATATTATTATTATTTTGCTATTATTGTTTTAACTTATTAGTATTATTATTTTATTTTATTTCATTTTATTATTGTTTTCATTATTTTTATTTTTATTGTTTTGTTTTATTATTATTATTATTATTATTGTTGTTGTTGTTTTTAGTTTTATTGTTATGATTATTATTGTTTTATTGTCTATGCGATTTTTTGGGGTAATGGTTATGTTTTATTCCTGCTTTTGTATATTGTCTGGAACCAGGCTCCAACAAGCGACGTGAGAGGCGCGCCATGCGCTTTTGGTGCAGAGTTGGTGCGCTAGGAAGGATTTCTACACAGCTTTAGGTGATGTTCATGATGCGATGCTTTGGCTGGGGGCCGAGTTACGAGTGTATCTTGTATTGGGGTAACACGTGGCCACTCTAGGTTGTAGCCTGGTGGTTTAGGAAGTCCAGTGGAGTGTACGAGATCGTGGTTCGTACGGCGAGGTTTCGGATGATTGCCCTCTTCAGTGCATTTGATAGAGTTTTGGTAGTCTGGGAGCAACTATGGACTTTTGTTCGTTTTGGGGAACTCCACTTGGTGTCGCGGTGAGAGGCTGTGGTAAAGTTATTTCCACGTGTGGACTATCAAGTGGTGACTTGTAGTCGGAGGGGCGAGTAGACACTCGTGCAGCAAAGATCGATCATTGACCTCACCCAAAGGGTGTAGAAATAATAGACATCTATATTAAGGGTTGAAAGTTGAGGAACTAAGGAAAAATGGGAAATAATAACACGGGGTATAATCTTGATATTTTGTATTTATTGTCATATTTTGTTGGTTGATTTAAATGAGCTCATCCTATCTCTGTGTGTGTGGTGATGATCATGTAACTTGTTACATGGGAGCATATGTTGATGCAGGTGAGCATGTGGATGCCTAGAGTCGGAGTGGGGGCTAGCTGTGGGAGCTTTTAATATTTTTCTTCATAGAAGCTTTATGGACTATTTTTGTAATGGTTTTATAAATAGTTTATAATTGTAATAATTGAAAGTTGTGAATTTTAGTTATAATTGGCGCGTTGAAATAAAGTTTTAACTTTCTCGCGTTTTGGGAAAAGGAATTATCATAAATGTGATTTTATACTTATATCCCTATTTTAATTATTTAAATCCGTAATATCCGGTTTGGATGTTACATTTGGTATCAGAGTCAGGTTTTCAAAAGACTTTTGGGCCTTGGAGAGTGAGCTTGTCATGTTTCGGTTGCGAAACTCTGTGTTTGATTAGATGCTGAGTCACCTTGAGCGAGGCTATTGTGTTTTGTTGACTAATAGTACGTGTTGGGTTGCGAGTTTATAGTCTTAACACCAGCATTTGGGCAGTTTTCAACCAATTTAGGTTGTGTTGGATGTTCCATCTAAATAGTAGGCTGCAGGTTCAAGGTGAATTTCATAGGCTTGTTTTTTTGGAGGGAATGGGAATGAAACTTGAAGCATTAAGAATAGAAATTGTCTTGGTGGAGTGATGAGGGTGCACACTCATGACTATATCAAAGATAATTTCCTTTCTTAATACTAAATGTTTTGGTATAAGGGAGGAAAGTATAGTTTGAGTTTGTTTCCTATACTTTTCTTGTTAGGCTTGCGCTTCTGTGGGGTGTGTTTGCTATCTGTAGGGACAGAGGAATGTAGATTCAAGGTCAAATCTGACCTACTTGCTTTACAAGGGTTGGGTAGGGCCCTTGAGATAATCTTTTGCTCGAAGAGGCGATTATGCAGAAGGTTGAGAATCAGTGAGAGGAATATTAGGTGGTGGTTCAGTGGGCAGAAGGCTACATCAGAGTTTAAAAGCAACATATTAGACCAAGGGATCTTCTGGAACAAGTTCTTGGGACTAATACCACGAGTTGTGCAAGAGGAGTTGAGTTCAAAGGTTAGATTAAGAAAAGGTATCAACGCATGCTTGTGCATCAAAGTTAATAAGTCAAATTGGTAGTACATCTTAGCATAGGATCTCAATGGTGGAAGGGTTCTAGATGTGTTTTAAGGTGGGTACTAGAATTTCACCTTGGAGTGGTGAAGTTCTTCATTGCACTAGTATATAAAGTAGAGCTGGTGCCAATAGTTCCTAATTGGATGCATGCAACACAGAGACATAAGTGGTACGCAAATAGGAAGACATGGTCGTTGGAAGTTGAGGCAGTAGAGCAGGTGATTCTTAGGGTTACTCCAACTACAAGCATTGGAAGAATGATTAACCCAGAAAGTTGACTCATAATTCATCGGCATTATAAAATTAACCAGAGGATCGATTCAGTTGCATAGGGGATTGTCAGACCACCATACCAGGCGAACTTGGACCAAGTGTTTTATGTGTCACAGATAAGGAAATGCATTGCAAGTCCCACACATGCACTAGAGGGGGATGATGTTCATATCATGATGAGGTTCAGACTAAAGAAGATATGACTTTGGATGTAAGGTTAGTGAAAATATTGTATTCTCAGGTCATGGAAGTGAGGGGGAATGAGATCTAGACAGTGAAGGTTTTTGGGATAAAGCTACGCACGAGAAGATGTGGGAAAAGGAGGATCTCGCGAGACTAACCTAGCCATAGTTGTCTCCAGGTAAGTGCAATTTTTGAGGACGAAAATTTTATAAGTTGGGGGGAATGTAAGACCTGGGAAAAATAAATAAATAAATATTTATTTATTTAATAAATGCGAGGGCGGGAATCTCTTAGTTAAATAATGTGGAGAGAGAAGACAAGGAATAATACTACCTCAAGTGGTTGAGGGTATTTGATTATATGAAAGGACTTGGGTTCAAGTCTTGTATATGACATTATGGTGATGAAATATGAATTGGTTGAATGGTTTTGCAAATGTTTGCTAATTGAGTTAGGGTAGGTTTGAACCTTGGCTATACCCTAAAAACAGAACTTAGGAGTGTCCAAGGGTGGAGATCAAATGAGAGATCAATTATGGTGTAAGGAAGGAGCTCATTCTTTTTTTTTACTTGCCAAGATGATTAGAGTTCTTCTCCTAAATGCGGCAATTATTATTATTATCTTATTATTATTATTTTTATTATTATTATTTATATATTATTATTACTAGATATTATTATTTTTATTTTATTTACTATTATTGTTAATGTTATATTATTATTATTTTATTGTTATTATTATTTTTTTTTAATATTATATTTATAATAATAATAATAATAATTTTATTATTATTATTATTATTATTTATATATTATTATTATTATTAGTTATTCTTATTATTATTACTATTATTATTATTATTATTATTATTATTATTCTTATTATTTTATTTTACAATTATTATTAATATTTTATTAATATTTTATTTTATTATTATTATTATTATTATGATTACTTTTAATTTTATTATCTTTATTATTATTATTATTATTATTCTTTTTATTATTATTTTTATTTTTTTTTATTTTACTATTATTTTATTATTATTGTTATTATTATCATTTTTTGATTTTATTTATGATTTTATTATTGTTTTATTATAATTTTATTTTATTTTATTATTATTTTTATTTTTATTATAATTTTTACTATTATTATTATTATTATAATTATTGATTATTATTATTATTAATATTATTATTATTATTTATATATTATTATTATTATTTTTATTTTTATTTTTATTGTTTTATTTTATAATTATTATTAATATTTTATTATTATTATTATTCTTCCTATTATTTTTATTTTTATTTTATTTTATTTTATTTTACTATTATTTTACTATTATTGTTATTATTATCATTTTTTGATTTTATTTATGATTTTATTATCATTATCATTGTTTTTATTATTATTGCTTTATTTTGTTATTATTATTATTATTTTGCTATTATTGTTTTAATTTTTAGTATTATTATTTTATTTTATTTCATTTTATTATTGTTTTCATTATTATTATTATTATTTTTATTGTTTTGTTTTATTATTATTATTATTATTATTATTATTGTTGTTGTTGTTGTTAGTTTTATTGTTATCATTATTATTGTTTTGTTGCCCGTGCGATATTTTGGGGTAATGGCTATGTTTTATTCCTGCTTTTGTATATTGTTTGGTTGTTTAGGATTGTGTTAGACTATGATCTAGTCATGTGATTATGACTAGATAAACATATTTCATGTTATGGATTGTATGTATAGTGCTTAAGGTTCTTTAGAACTTGCTTCAAAGTGTCATAAACCAGTAGTAGTGACGCTACTAGTGTGGTGCCTAGCGGTTTGGGGTGTACTGCCAAGTGATAAGGAAAACCAGAGAAGCTTGGTTCGCATGGCGCTTGGCGGAAAATGTGATCCCGCCAGGCGAAAAAGATCTGGTAAAGGCAATGGAAAAGCGTATGGCGCCTGGCGGTGTGAAATGCCCGCCAGGTAGTCTGGAACCAGGCTTCGCCTAGCGACGTGAGAGGCGTGCCAGGCGGTTTTGGTGCAGAGTTGGTGCGCTAGGAAGGATTTCTACACAACTTTAGGTGATGTTCATGATGTGATGCTTTGGCTGGGGGCCAGTTACGAGTGTATCTTGTATTGGGGTAACGCGTGGCCACTCTAGGTTGTAGCCTAGTGGTTTAGGAAATCCAGTGGAGTGTGCGAGATCGTGGCTCGTATGACGAGGTTTCGAATGATTGCCCTCTTAAGTGCATCTGATGAAGTTTTGGTGGTCTGGGAACAACTACAGACTTATGTTCGTTTTAGAGAACTCCACTTGGTGTCGCGGTGAGAGATCGTGGCAAAGTTATTCCCACGTGTGGACTATCAGGTGGTGACTTGTAGTCGGAGGGGCAAGTAGACACTCGTGCAACAAAGATCGATCATTGACCTCACCCAAAGGGTGTAGAAATAATAGACGTCTATATTAAGGGTTGAAAGTTGAGGAACTAAGGAAAAAAGGGAAATACTAACACAAGGTATAATCTTGATATTTTGTATTTACTGTCATATTTTGTTGGTTGATTTAAATGAGCTCACCCTATCTCTGTGTGTGTGGCGATGATCATGTAACTTGTTACATGGGAGCAGATGTTGATGCAGGTGAGCATGTGGATGCCTAGAGTCAGAGTGGGGGCCAGCTCTGGGAGTTTTTAATAGTTTTCTTCATAGAAGCTTTATGAACTATTTTTGTAATGGTTTTATAAATAGTTTATAATAGTAATAATTGAACGTCGTGAATTTTAGTTATAATTGGCACGTTGAAATAAAGTTTTAACTTTTCCCGCGTTTTGGGAAAATGAATTATCATAAATGCGATTTTATACTTATATCCCTATTTTAATTATTTAAATCCGTAATATCCGGTCGGGATGTTACAGATGGTGGTTCTCACTTGCCAACTGTACACAAGTTCTCCAAGCTATTCCCAAGCTAAAAAGCCTCCAAGATCAACCAAGATCTCCGATCTTCACCTTGGAACTGTGTAATTCGGAGAGAGAGAGAGAGAGAGAGAGAGAGAGAGAGAGAGTTGTTCAGTGATGAATAACATATTTTCGCGCTCAAAAACTCAGAATTGCGTCTCTACTCACAAAAACACAACTTATATACATTGGTCTTAAGTGAACTCAATTGATTGAATTTTCCTTACAATCTGTTGATTTCACTTGACTTAAGTGAAACTTGTTGATTGAAAAACAATTCAACTGATTGACTGCATTCATCTTAGAAATTATATACAACAAGTCTTTTAACCAGTTAAAACTCATTTTAACATATTAAAAAAGACACACTAAGACTAATAAGACATCTAACATATGTCTTATAGCTTACTAACATGATATAATATGTAATCATTACATTTAACACATTTTTTCCAGATTTAATACAATAGAAACATAATCTTCAAGTGAATCTTCATCAATCTTCATCAATCACATGTGATCTTCATACACTTAACTTTATCAAATCTTTGCACCAAGCTTGCTTGTGCCAACACAAGGAACAAAGAATCACATGCATACTTATAGAAAAGTTGATCACCTTGAGGTGATAGGTTATACAGATTCATACATTTTCAACTGTATGGATACAAGAAAGTCTACATTTGGTTATGTGTATCTTTTAGCTGGAGAAGCGATTTCATGGGAAAGTGCAAAGTAGTGTGTCATTGTTGTATCCTCCATGGAAGTTAAATTTGTGGCATGCTTTGAGACCACAGTTCAGGCTAATTGGTTGCAGAACTTTATTTCAGGACTTGGAGTAGTCGACAATGTTTCCAAGCCGTTGAAAATTTGTTGTGATAATTTCACAACAGTCTTTTCTAAGACCGACATGTATTCCAAAGGTGTTAAACATATGGAGTTGAAATACTTTGTTGTTAAAGAAGAAGTTCATAAACGTAAAGTGTCAATAGAACATATTAGCACAAATCTTATGATTGTTGACCCTTTGACAAAAGGGTTACCACCCAAATTGTATGCTGGCCATGTAAAGAATATGAACATTATGTCTACTGGTGAATGTTAAATGTTGAATGTTAATGTTATTAATGCTTATGTGACACTCTAAGCTCTTTAATGTATAAGTTTATGAAAGTTGTATTTTCTTTTTATGTTTATGCATGCAAATTATGATGAAGAAAAAAAATTATGTTATGCAATTATTATTGAAGAATGACATTATGTTTGAACTCATTATGAACTCCTTATCCTAAAGTTATATTAAAGAGAAAAGGATGATATAATAGTACATGGAAGGGATCATGTCGAGTGAACGATGTGTGACCGTCATAACTCTTATTATTTTTGTATCTTTAATTGTGAATAATGATGAAGCCAATTTATGTAAGGTTCTTTAATGCACATTATGTTTATGTATTAAATCACATAATGTTATAATGTTAAAATTAATTGACGAATTAATTCTATTATGTGACTCATGTGAAATATTATGATGAGCCCAATTGTGATTTAATAAAATATAAGGACCTATTGGTTATTATGGAAAGCCGTAATAAAATAAAATAAAGCTCAACTCAACTTGATGGACGTTGGCTTATAAAAGGGTATTAGGATTTTGTCTTTGGTCATAAGGTTCTTTCACACTAAGTCATCGATAAAGAGAGTGTGAGAGAATAAAGAAAGGAAAATAGATAGATAGGAAAAAGGAGGTTGAAGAACAGAGATTAAAGAACGCATCGACCTTAGATCTCTCTTAGATCAAGGTTAGTATCATATCATGATTTATGTACGTGAATGTGTGAGAATCATGAATCTTAAAATCCTAGAATAGTTTTCTATAATAAATTATTATGGCACGAAAACTACAAGATAATTTACAAAGAGATGTTGAAGGAGGAAGACCATAAAGGATTGAAATAAGTTGAAATAGAAAGAATGAAAAATTGGTATGGTGTTGAATAAATCTAAAAATAAAAAGTCATCTAAGATATTTACAATATCAATTATTTTATTTCCATGGACAAATGTGAACATCAATTTAGTAAAATCACATTAATTTCATTTAAATAAAATGAAAACTAAATTACAAAAAGAAAATATCAAATTGAAAAAAAAATTATATTGAACCGAAATTGTATATCTCGAATACAAATTAGTGTCGGGCCATTTCAGTATGTAGGAAGCTGAAATAGATGGGAATGCGGGTATGTGAAAGCGCCATTACCCTCATTCACCGTTGCAAAACCCTTGCTCATCTCCTCCAACTTCACTCTCTCTTCATCAAAACCTCCCTGGACCACCACCCTTTTTTCATCTCCCAACTCCTCTTATCAGCCTCCGCCATCTCCCTCCCTTTTGCCACCACATTCTTCCACTCCCTCCCCACCTTTCCACCCCTCTTCGCCTGGAACACCCTCATCAGAGCCTTCGCTTCCACACCCAACCAGCACAACTCCTTCTCCCTCTTCCGCCTCCTCCGAACATCTCCCCTTAACCCGGACTGCTTCACCTACCCTTTTCTCCTCAAAGCCTGCGCTCGCTCTTCCTGCCTTCCCCTCGGTGGGACCCTCCATTCTCTAACCTTCAAGACCGGATTCTGCTCCGATCGCTATGTGGGTAATGCGCTTTTAAACATGTATGCTGATTGCCATGCTGTAAGTTCAGCGCGCAAAGTGTTTGAAGAAATGACTGTTAAAGATGTTGTCACCTGGAGCTCCATGATTGCTGCTTACGTGGCCTGCAACTCCCCTTTGGATGCTTTTCGTGTCTTTCATCAGATGGGGCAGACGAATGAAAAGCCAAACTCTGTCACTTTGGTTAGCTTGCTTTCTGCTTGTACTAAAATGCTTGATGTCCGTGCTGGTGAGTCCATTCATTCCTACGTTATAATGAGTCAAATGGAAATGGATGTTGCATTGGGAACAGCTTTGTTTAACATGTATGCTAAGTGTGGAAAAATTGATGAGGCCGTTGTCGTTTTCAATTCAATGGATGGCAAGAATTTGCAGTCCTGCACTGTCATGATGTCGGTTCTTGCTGATCATGGCAGACATAAAGATGTTATCTCTTTGTTTAACCAAATGGAGGATATGGGGCTGCAACCTGATAGTTTGGTTTTTGCTGTGATTCTCTCGGCCTGCAGCCACGCTGGACTCGTTTGTGAGGGGAAAAGGTATTTTGATCGGATGGTGAGAATGTATGGCATAAAACCGAGTGTTGAACACTATGGATGCATGGTTGACTTGCTAGGAAGATCTGGCTTGATTCAAGAGGCATATGATATTATCAAGGGCATGCCTATGGAGCCGAATGGTGTTATATTGAGGAGTTTTCTGGCGGCTTGCAGGAATCACGGGTGGGTTCCTAGTTTGGATGTTGATCTTCTGTCTAAACTGGAGTCTGAGTTGGGGGCGAACTATGTGCTCACTGCAAATGTTTTTTCCACCTTTGCTTCCTGGAAGGATGCCAATAACATTAGGGTAGCCATGAAACAGAAAGGGTTGGAGAAAGTTCCTGGTTGTAGTTGGGTAGAGGTGTGAAGTAAAATTGATATTCAATATACCTTGAGCTTTGGGAAGGAGCTTCATTATAAGTTTTGGAACAGAGGGGTATGGCTTTTAGGATCATCTTTCTACGTTCTTCTTCTGTTCATTGAATTATGGATTGCTTCTGGTAAAGGGATAGCTGCATAAGGAAGCACTGACTGTTAACTGTTAATACTGACCAGAAATTGTAAATACAGATGAGTTAAACCCAATTTTCAACTCTTTGTATTGTTAAGACAGTGTGCTTTAGTCCTCGAGACTCGGATGTTATATACTTCAGGTCATTTCAATTCGATTAATAATATGTTTATTATAAGTATATTCTTAAAACAATCATGTTTTGATTATACAACTTAATAATTTTGTTATATATGTTAGAAGAGTGAAAATGAGTATTGATAAGTCCTACTTTTTTTAAAATTACAACTAAATATGTTTAATAATATTTTTTCCTTCCTAAATTTTTATATTAATTCTAGTATTAAATGTATTTATATAAAAGTTATACTGATTCGGATATTAATATTTGTTGTTTTTAAATAAATTATTCTTAGTGGTTCAAAATATGTACCACAACTTTTTTTTGCATTATATTTATATTCATAATAATTTATCTCAATATATGCATGATAAAATATGTCGTAAAATGCACTCGTATTTCTTTTCATCCTACGCTTTAACTATAATATTAAGGTTAGTTTTTTTTTTTTTTTTTTTTTTTTATATAATTATATTAATTTTTTTTTTTTTTTTTTTTTTTTTTATGGATAAGTGGAGTTAATCCAATCTTATCTTAAATATTTTGAATTTTTTATTAGATTAAATTCACCATAATCCTATCAAAACTTTGTAGATGTCATCTATTACTCTAGTGAAACCATATATTTTAAAATAGTAAATGAGAAAAGTATAATATTTAAATAACACTCACATATCTAATGGATATTAGGACTAACATACATTTTGGTAATTACATTTTTAAAAATTTAGATGTATTACAACATTTTTTATTGGCAGGTGGAACTATGTTGATTTTTTTTTTAAAATGAAATAAAAAGAATTTATACTCCCATTTATAGGAAAGATTTATAGGAAAGATAAGAGAATATTTTGTCAAAATGAGAGAAGAACAAAAGTGTAAACACATGTTATTTCAACGCAAACTTTCCATAGCAAATTTCACAATAAGATACATACTAAAGTTGATAGGAAATAGAAATAGGCAAATTTCAAAATGGAATGAAGATACATACTAAAGTTGATTGGAAATAGAAGTGTGTACTGTTTTTACCGAGTTTGGCTGAGTAGTCTTCGAGGTGGACTAACCGAATTGTTGACATGTGAAATGAACTCTCAATCACTGAGAGGGGAAATCCACCTACAAAGTTTGTTCAACGCTTTATGAGTAGTGATTATGAGAAAAAAATGATAATGAGAAAGTATGTCCTTCGTGTTATTAGACATGTATTTGTAGCCCTTTTAGGGCAATGAATATCAAGTATATATATATATATATATATATATATATATATATATATATATATATATATATATATATATATATATATATATATATATA
>Ga0214544_1001662_pt1 | contig 46710 bp, 16 predicted proteins | sample CNSS3metaG_FD_160074 | JGI IMG/M metagenome (GOLD analysis project Ga0214544, IMG submission 160074) | Root nodule microbial communities from cowpea collected in UCLA plant growth center, Los Angeles, California, USA - CNSS3 | ecosystem: Host-associated > Plants > Roots > Nodule | place: USA...
ATATATTCTTTATTTATATATATATATATATATATATATATATATATATATATATATATATATATATATATATATATATATATATAAATTTAACTTCACTAAAGTATTAGGTATATGTATAAATTCTTTTTTTCCTCTTCACTTCTTAAATTACTCAACATTTTTCTCTCTAAGTTAAATCAGTATTCCTTATTGTTGGGTGTATTTTTTTCAATCTTGTAATGCATTGAAAAATTTCATGTACCACTGTTATATTATTTCAGAAGTTAAATTGAAAAAAAGTGTAGTTGTAATTGTGCTGTTTAGTTTCTTTCCAAACTCTAGATCTTAAATGTTTGGAAGTATATATTTTACTATATTAGTTGAACAAATATATGTTATTTTAATATATTTTTCAAATCAAGAGTCGAAAAAAAACATTGAATTGATAAAAGTTAATAATGTAAGATTTTTTATAATTGAAATAAAAGTTATTTAATCTTGTATTATTAGAGTTGAGGTTTTTAAAAATTAGATCTTAATGTTTCAATCTTAATTTTTATAGTGAGTTTATACATGTATGTTAAACAAGTTATACTCTTATCTCAAAAATGATTTTTATATAATACTTTTTTTATGATTTCTTTATTGCCTTTTCCTCTTTATTTTATGTGTAATTTTTTTAACTTATCTTTTTCCTTAAAATAACTGCATAAAAAAATTAAAAAGTGATAATTTAATTTAGTTTAGTTTAATTTAATTACATTTAAATGTGTGTAGATATGAGGAATAGTTTTATTTTTATAGTTGTTTGGAAATGACGGGTGAGGGTAGAAAGTTTGAGGGGAGATTATAATAAACTATTTGGGTTTTATGTTTACTTAGTCAACGTCTCTCATATTTATTTTGTCTTTAGGAAAACTGAACCCATTTTAAGAATAGTTTAAAATTTGGTAATTAGTTATGTTCAAACATAATGGATTATTTTCTAAGGTACACTACTGTCCTTTAGTAGATGGTTAATGATTTTATGTCATAATAGATTATTGTAAGTTAAATAATAATTAATTACTTAAAGTTTTATTCAACGTAAGTTTTACAGATAATCAATTATAACTGGATTAGAAATAATGAATTAGCTTATTTTAATTGAATTTACTTATCATTTAAAATATAAAAATATATTATTAAATATAACCCGTTAGACTAACTTCATAGCAATTTATATAAAAGTTTTATTGTGTATTTTAGAAGTAATAGTCTTATACATTTACAAATAATTTATGTTTGTATTTAATAATTTTCAATAATAAAAATGTCTCTTTCTTGATAAATATCTGAGGAAGTTTTGACTTGAAGATATTATGAAATATACTTTCATAAACTCTTGTTCTTATTCTTTTGGATTATCTATCACATTAAATGATATCTTCCTATTTATTTTTGTCTATTAGCGTAATTTTTTATACACTTAAATTTGGTGTTTCATGTAATAATATATTTTTATATTGTTTGATAGTGTTCTTGATAGATTTTCAATAAAATTGTACATTTTTAGTGATTACATATAAGACACTGAAACAGTCTGACTAAGGTTGTGTGGTAATTGAAATTAAATGTAAATTTAGGAAGAATAGAAACATATAAAAGGATTGAGTATTCTCCCTCTTTATGTGTAACATTTTTTCTTACAATTCAGTTAATTTGGATAGTTATTCAGAATTTTAAAATATTAAAAAACAAGTCGAGCTGAAAACATTGTAATCTTATATTCAACTATACTATTTTTTTTTTATCCAATCATACTAGTCGACAACCTGAGTAGACTTAAAGTCTGTGAGCTTCAACCTAATGAGTTGAGCCATTTTATAATTAAAATACACGTGTACAATTTATATATTAAATTATTATATCTCAAGTTAAAATGAAAATTATTAATATGATTTAAATTTTATACGAATATTTATCCTTTTTTGGCACCTCTATTGACAGCCAAAGTTATCTTATGAAGCTTATCTTCATCAAAACCTCATGAAGAAAAGGATACACAGACACATAGAACTCCCATGAAGTACAAAGGTTCAACAGATTTTACTTGATTAGAGGAATGAAACAAAAAATTATTACTCAAAGTATTCCAGCTTTCAATTGTTCTACCATCATTCCCCACAGGATGTTGAGGGACAGACACTAGTGCCTTTCAAATGTAACCGCGTCACTAAACATAACTTCAGGACAATTTGCCAGAACAATTATATAGGCTCTCTGGTAGTACCAAACTCTAATTCAAAACTGAAGTCCAGTAAGATAAGTTTGAACGGCAACTACCAAATAAACCCAAATTGAGTTAAAAATAAGAGATTTGAACGATTTCTCAAAGTCATTACTTTCAATAACTACAGTAACTGGTATTAGTTAGCACCAGTTGAATAGAGAAAAAATGAGTACATGTAAATGAGAACATATACAACCTTGAAATTTGCATTTTCCAAATAAATGAGCCAATCCACTAATGGTGTTGGTGTTGGTGTTGGGAAGGAGAAAGAGAAAAATATGGCAGACAGCACATGTCCATTTATAAGCTTTTACTCATTACTGGGTGGCATGAGCATCAACAGCATGTAATAAGCCTGCGGTACTTACATATAATGCACATTGAAGTGTGTAAATAACAAAAAGGATAATGCGTCACGAGGATGTCAGCTTTGAGGGAGATGCAGCACGATCCGATTCAATCATGGATTTAATATAGAATTCACCAGCCTTGTATGAAGACCTCACCATGGGCCCAGATGCCACATATCGAAAGCCCTTCATACAAAGTACAATCAGTTCATACCACGTGATCAAATTATAATTAAATACCATATGCAGCTTTTATAGTATTACAGTTTTTCCACAAATCATCATGATGCTGGATGCAACAATTAAAAGGAGAGAAATGTTCCATGATTGCACTGCTTGGTGATGATTAGAAATAGAATGTGAGGAAAGATTGCTATTGGCAGGTCCGTTGGGTCAGGGTCAGGGTCAGGGGTGTGCTAACTTCTAAGAATAAATAAGAGAATGACAAGCCTGAACTTTCCATGGATTAGCAAGATATGATTATTTTACAAAAACTGAAAAGGAAAAAATGATTTTATATGCTCCAAATTTTGAGACGAATAAATACAGGCAAGAAGCTCAGCTTTAATAAGTTTTATGCCACTCAATATCTACTACATCGTGAGAACATAGAAAATTAAAAAAGAATTAAAAAAACTATTATAGTACATAACTTAAATTTAGTATTAGATTACATTAAGGCCAGCAAAATTTGATGATAAAGTATACTATCAGCAATTACTGTTGAAATTATTAAATTTTTGGAACAGAGGGACGAAAAGGAAAAGAGACTGAATGACGAGTTACAATAAGATGGTAAATACACTTCTTTTTCATGCCAAAACTACATCATAACCTTAAACTAAATAAGGAGTCAAATCATGAAATATAAGAAAACCTGGAAATCAAGAAAATTGGAAAACTAATATTAATCTTTTCAAAACAAAAAGCAAGACCAAGCTAATGATATAATCTCTAAGGTACTCTAAAATATTTTGATACAATATTGGTTTTACAAGATATTCATCATACATTCTAACAATTTCTTTTGGTAACCAATTCATTATGTGATATTAATGCTATCTTTTTCAACAGGTCCATGGCAGTAAAAAATATGAGTATTTCTCCAAACCAAAATAAGTTAAATTCAAACACATGAACAAAAGTCTTACCATTTCCATGCCAAGAGTCTGATACTTATTAAAGGCCTCTGGCGTAACATATTCAGATACTGGCATATGGCGCTTTGAAGGTCTCATGTACTGCCCAAATGTCATCACGTCAACTCCAGCCACTCTCACCTTCTCCATTGTCTTCACAACCTGGTCAGGTGTTTCCCCACAACCTAACATTATTGAAGTCTTAGTGAGTGTTCCAACAGGAGCATATTCCTTGGCCATCATTAGAACATCTAAGGACTGCCTAAAATTAGCACGATGATCCCGTACAACATTCTGTAGCTCTTCAACTGTCTCAATGTTATGTGCAAAGACATCTAATCCTGATTTAGCAACTTTCTCTACACAGTCTGCATCTCCCCGAAAATCTGGAACTATTACAACAATAGTGCAATAATAATCATCAAAGAAAGAAATTTGAGTCAGTACTTAAGAAGGATTTTAATTAAGCATAGACCCTGAAAAATAATTCATCTCAACAAATGTATACTAAGATTGAAACCTGACACATGAGGATGTAAATTCAAAATCGAACCAAATTTATTCTCAATGACCTGTAACCAAGATCTCTTCATAATTCTATTTAAAGCCATACCGTTAGCATATCACATTTCAACAATAAAAATACTACGTCTATGAAATTCAACAACTGACACTTCATGGGGAATTAGCACAATAGGTACCACCTGATTCACCTTCCAACCTAATATCCTATAGTTGAAACAAAAGTTAACTAAAGATTGCCTTCCTTTCATACCCATTATCCACTAACTATAACTGCAAACCATATAGATGCTTAACTTTTTAAATAGAACTAGGTGCCCACCTATCAGTATTAGGCTTAGATTTTTAATTTGATAGAGATGCCAAAATATTTTCGGTAACTAGAAATATTCAAATACATACCTAGGGCTTCTATCAGCATATTAGGCTTCAGTGCCTTCAGCTTCTGCACTGTCTCAGTAAAATGACCACTCCCTTGATCAGGTAAATCATCACGGTCAACACTTGTTATAACCACATAATCTAGACCCCATGATGCAATTGCTTCAGCCACATTGGTGGGCTCATCAGGGTCAGGGGGTGGAGGAGTCCTTGATGTCTTAACATTACAAAATCTGGAAATTAACAAGAAATAATTAGATGCAAGTATTCTTGTGAAAAAAACTAATCCATGTACAACCATAATGAGTTTTGGATAATCATCGTGGTTAGTTCTTATTACATATACTTCTTTGGAAAATTACGGCTACCTTTCTTAACTAGTTATTTTTATTAGAATAAATGTTGTAGAAATTGTACATCAAGTAAAGCAGAACAGCTAGGAGCAACTTCTCAAATATAAAAGGGTGTGCATTATAAAATAAAGTGATGACAGTGTGTAGTTTCCCGAACAAAAAGGATGTAGTGTGTAAACTTAACAAGCAGTACCCGTAAGAGAAGTCAGAGTATCACCCCAAAGTATTATCGATCAGATAATAAGAGTTTAATTTTAAAATCAAAGTTTGCTATACATCCAAACCAAATTTAATTATGATAAACCCTATTTTAGTGATTGCTCTCGACCTATTGAGTCGCTGGTTACCGAGCCATTATCGGATGTATCGGAAAGCTCACGTTCACTAATGATATGACAAAAGTAGCGTATACAAGAGTGAGACAGCTCTCACTTCATGAACTAGTTTATGGATTTGAGTAACCCAAATTCTAAGATGTACATGTAATTATTACAATCTCAGTCAACTATACGTGCTAAGCCATTAAACAACTCAATCTCTAAAATATGCTTATTACTTAAAGCAACTCCAGCATTCCTTGGAATTCATAACACGTGCACAGAACAACTCCATATCATTTTTGCAACTCTACTGGCGAGTGGTATCTGCTCTACTTATCCATCAAACTGCAACACCAACTCTACCTAATTATCCAAATCTAGAACACTCTTCCTCAAAGCCACTGTCAAAAACAAATAGCGTCCCTGTTCCTGCTAAAGCTGAAGTGGAAGAATAAGCTAGAAATACTCAATGCGTATCTTCCTTTAGTGATAGTGTAGATGTTTATTTATAGATATAGAAATCGAAACGATTGGATTATAACCTGCAACCTCGAGTACAAGTGTCACCGAGAATCATGATAGTTGCCGTAGCAGTGCCGGTCTCGCCGCCGGACCAGCACTCGCCCAAATTAGGGCACCGAGCCTCCTCGCAAACAGTGTGAAGCTTCAATTCGCGGAGCTTCTTCTTGATCTGCACGTACTTCTCGCCGCCGGGAACGGCCTCCTTCATCCACTTCGGCTTCGGAAGCGGCTTCTTCTTCGTCCCAACCTCCACCGAGTACGCGCTCTCCGATCTCAGAGCGATGAAGTCCGACAGCGACGGTGATTCCTCCTCCAGCCGCGCCCGGAGCCCCGCCAGAGTCTGCGGGAATTGCGACGGCGTCACCGGAGAGGTTGCCGATGATGAACAGAAGAGTCTCGCGGCGCATTTGATGTTTGCGCCAACGCTTCTAATCCGTGAATGCATCATCATCTATCTCTGTCTCGCACAATCACACATTGCTTAACACAGATAGAGAGGAACATGAGGACGGAGACTCACGTGACACGCACGCTCACACATATTCTAAGTTTTGTTTAATGGGTGCTTTATTACTTTTATGTTGATGGGTTGGGCTAGACGAAACCGGGCTTACTAATTTAGAAAGCGCAATTACTTCCTGCACCATATCCTGCATCATTCTCCAGAATTTATTTTCCCGATAAATAATTCCGGAATTTTTTTTTCCAGAAAGCAAAAGTTTTCATCTTCTAATAAAAATGTTTTTCGGAAGAATTTTGATGGGGTGGGAGAAGAAATTTAAAGGGATGCAGGAAGTAATCGCGTTTAAAAAAGAAAAAAAAAACCGTGTTTGCAAATTGAGCTAACATTATTCCAAGACTTTATTTTAAAAATTAGGATTAAATATGTTTGTATCCTTTAACTTTTAATTAAAATTAGAATTAGTCTTTCTTGAAAACCTTAAATTAATTTAGTCTCTTATTTTTAGAAATGTATGGATTTAGTCCTTTAAACCAATTTTTTTAAAGTTTATTTGACGTTTATAACACGTTTTTCAGCTAACATTGAATCGAACATGTGTCAAACGATGTAAACAAACTAAAATACTATAATAAAATGTGTTTGAAACGTCAAATAAACTTGCATAAAATTTTGTTAAAAGGACTAAATTCACACATTTACGGAGTTTGAAGACTAAATTGATTCAAAGTTTACAAGAAGGACTAATTTCAATTTTCACTATTGAAGGACCAAAAACATATTTAATCTTTAAAATTATTAAAAACCCTAATGAAAATGACCTAACTACATCTTTGTGACAGTAGAAGTCATTGCGCCTCCATGGAGTTTGTGCTCCTCCATTGTCATTATATCTCCATACAGTTTTCCCATCTCCATTACAGTAAAGTTACAACGTCGTGCACCTTAACTTTGTGTTTGGATGAAGCATTTCAACAATGTTGAGAAATTGAAATGCATTGTATTTGAATTGCTTGTAATTAAATTCCCTTCATTTTCTAAATAACTTGTTTGGATAAAGAAATTAAAATACCTTACATTTCAATTTCTTGTTTGGATAAAATAATTAACTTTCTTGTGAGATAAAATTTCATTTTATCAATACTTATTTTAGGCTTAATTATGTTTTGAGTTCATAATAAATTTGGAAACGAGTCGGTCAGGCTTGTCGGGTCAACAGGTCGGTCGGGTCTTTGGGCCTGCCCGACACCTCTAGGTCGTTTGGCACGCTAAACCCGTGTTGGTCGCCGGGCTCGCCCGTCCTGCTTGGGCCATCAGATCTGCTGACCCGTCTTGGTTGTCACGTCGGTTCAGCCCGTCTTTGTCTTCGAGCCCACCCGACTAGTCTGGGTCGTCAGTCATGTTTGGGTCATTGGGCCCGCCTGACCATTTTACGTTGGGGCTAGTCTAGTCTGTCTGGACCTTTGGGCCAGCCTGACACATCTTGGTCGTCGGACCTACCTGGGCGGTGTGGGTTGTCGGGCTTGACCAACCTGTTAGAGTTGTCAAGCCCGCCTGATCCATATGTGTCATCAAGTCACCCTCGTTCGTCTGGGTCGTCGGGTCCACCTGACCTGTCTGGGTCGTCGAGTTTGCCTGACCTGGCAGGGTCGTTAGGTCCACCTACCGTTTGGGTTGTTGGACCTGCCTGACCCGTCTAGGACGTCAGGCTCGCCTAACCCGTCTGGGTCGTCAATCTTGCTTGACCCGTCTAGGTCGTCGGACCTGCCTGATTCATTTGGGTCGTCGAGCCCGCCTAATTCGTTTGTGTCATTGGGCTTGCTCAACTCCTCTAGGTCGTCGGGTCTGCTCGAACCGTTTGTGTCATCAGGTCGGTCGGATCCATCTAGATCTTCTGGCTAGCCCAACCTATCATGGTTATCAAGTTTGCTGGGTCCATTTGGGATTAAGTGCAGAGTGTGAGGTTGAGTGAGAAGAATTTCAAATTCCACCTATTTTGAGGGTATTTGAATTTCTTCTAATTTAACTAATTGAAATACTTCAAAAAATGAATGCATTTTAAATGCTTTCTAATTTCTCTATCCAAACAAAACATTTCATTGCAAAGAATTTCAAATTCTCCAAATAAATGAATCACCCTTTTGAATTGCCTTATCCAAACATACCATAAAGGGTTTGGTAACAAAGCACATATGCAAAAGACAAAAGGTGAAAAGGCTATATTGAACTGAAGCATGATACAAGGTTTTATACACCACGTAAACAGGGTAATTGCTAATAACAAAAAAGGATAAAAGCTAAAAATGGAAAATTGTTACAATAACAACTTTATATTTTGGCTTAAAGACTAAACTTCAACACACCTCCTTAAGCTAAAAGTCTTTCACGTTTACAACTCCAATAAGTTTCCTCAAATCATTGAATCTATCACGTTTTAAAGCTTCAGTTAGAAGGTCTACCAACTGCTCTTCAGACTTGTAATACTCAATCTCAACTCTTCCACTTGTTACTTGTTCACGTATAAAGTGGAACTTAGTCTTTATATGTTTACTTCTACCATGAGAAGTAGGATGGTTTGCCAGACTGATAGCAGACTTATTGTCAACTAACAACTTCATCTTCTTACCAATACCAACCTTGAGCCCTTTCATCAAGGATTCCAGCCATACTCCTTGACAACTAGGTTTATAAGCAGCTATATATTCAGATTTACATGAAGATAGATTAACAACATGCTCCTTGGTTGAGCTCCACGATACATGAGTGTTTCCAAGAAAGAAGATGTTCCCAGATGTGCTCTTCTTGTCACTCTTATCATCACACCAATCTACATCTGAATATACAGTAATCTCCAACTCAAATTTTGTCTCAGACCTGGAAAATAGAACCCCAAACTCACTTGTCCCTTGCACATATTTCAGCACTCTCTTTTCAGCATTCATGTGTGTCATTTGTGGGTCCTAAATGTATCTACTAATTAATCCAACATTGAAACACAAGTCATGCCTTATATTGTAAAGGTGTGGCAACAACATTACTCTGGACCATTTTAAACTTCTTCAGTAATTCTCTTGCATACCGTGATTGATGCATAATTAAACCATTCAGACTTTGTGTAAAATCTATGCCAGAAAAATAGCTTAGCACCTCGAGGTCACTCAGACTTACATCATTCTCTTCTTGCGTATCTTTGTATCCAGAGTTGTATCTTGAGGAGCTTTTGGCCCTTTTCCCTTCCCTTTGTACTAGGATCGAGCCTGCAAGACCTGTTCTTGATAATGCCTTCTTTCATCCATACAATACTCGTGTGTCTCGAGTGAGTGCTACAACTCGCCAATCTCCAATTCATTAAGATTCTTTGTCTCCTCAATTGTGATCACTATATGATCAAACTTAGGTGGAAGAGACCTCAATACCTTGTTTACCACAAGTTGTTCGGTTACCTTATCACCACAAGATCTCATGGCATTCACCAATTCTTGGATCTTATTATAGTACTCAACAACAATTTCACTTTCCTCCATTATCAAGAACTCAAACATTCTCCTTAGTGCTTGTAGTTTCACTTTCTTGTGCTTGTCCGTATCTCCATTCGTTTTTATCAAGATTTCCCACACCTCTTTTGTTTTTCAACTTGGGAAATCTTGTTGAAGATCTTGGAGGTAACACATTGGTATAGCAATAAGAACCTTGCTTTGCTATCCAATTTTTGCTGCAGCTTATAGTTCTTCTTTTCCTCATTTGTTGCCTTGTTGCCCAATTCCACAAGACCATTTTTAATCACCTCTTTTACCTCCTCGAAACTGAAAACAACCATCATTTTTATTTTCCAATCATCAAAAATCTTATCATCAAACATTGGTAAGCCACCCTGAATTATGCCTCCCATGCCAGCCATGTTTTGTCTGCACAAAAACCTAACAGTTGCACCTACACCTTGAGGTTTTTCTCACTCATTTTCTTGATGCACCAAGAAAGCACACCTTTCACTGAAGAATCACTCTATTGGATGCCCTTTGTAACAATGTTTTTTTTAGACTGTACAATAACTAGCCTTTTACTCTTGCACGTAGGTCCTAGCTCGACTTAATTTTTGATACCATAAAGCACATATGCAAATGACAAAAGGTGAAAAAGTTATACTGAACTGAACCACAATACAAGGTTTTATACATCATGTAAACAGAGTAACTACTAATGACAGAAAAGGATAAAAGCAAAAAATGAAAAACTTATACAACAACAACTTTATATTTTGGCTTAAAGACTAAACTCCAACACACCTCCATTGATGAATCGTTAGTCCATGCACCTCCATAGCAAAAAGCTCCACATCACCATTACTCGGGGGGTGTATGTGTAGGAAGGGGTGTTTGTGATACGAAACTTTTTCAAATTAAGTACACATTTTATATTTTCAAATCTGTAATGCATGTAAATTTGGATACTAGATTCTACCGTTTATAATATGATTTTGGATCTACAATCATTTCAAATTGTACAATTTGAAATAGTTTCAAATCTAAAATCATATTATAGACTTCGTAATCCAGTATGTTAAAGAACCCAAAATTTATTACGGATTTGAAAATCCAAAATGTATTCATAAGACAACGACGAACAACACCACCACCACACCCAATGGCCACCACCATGCACCCCAACTACCTACCAACCACCACCCAAATTCAAAAACCACAAAGAAGTACCACAAATAGGTATGCAAGATGAAATCACAGCTTGAATAATACTTCTCCAAAACCTTGACTATTCATCACACTCTCATATTGCATAAATTTTGAGCAGAAATATTTTTGGGATTTTAAAAAGTACGGGGTGCAAGAAGAATATATGGAGATGCAGAAAGAAATAGACTTATTCAAATGCGCTGAAGTGTATTTTGAAAACTAAAGAACAATCTATTGCTTGCTTTTGCTTCATGCACTCCATAATTAATACCTTCACTCTGTTTTTAACAATGAAAATAATTAAAATTGCCTTTCATCTTGGCTGCACTGTAAGGCCTAGTTTTTTTGTTGCCTTAAATCTTAAGGGTTGTCCCAATCTAATGGGCCAGGCCCATGAGGCATACAAGGCCCCTAAGGAAGCCAAAACCCATCACTTATGTCATTCTTGCGAAAACAGTTCCTTCACACCCTCTTTTCTTCTCACAAAACGCTCTGCTAGGGTTTATCCCTTAATCCTCTTCGAGCTAGCTCAAGTCCATTTCCTACTCCACGTAAGTATCTCTTCCTAGCTCATACTGGTCCCCATTAATCATCCTTCGTATTTCCAATTAGGGTTCCATGTTAACCTGTTTCTTAGTTCTGTTCCACTTTTTATTTCAGCTCTTTAGTTCGTTTCTAGAGTTGTTGTGCTCGTTGTCGTGCTGTCAAGGTCCTTGCTAACCCTTTTCCAGGTAAGGGAAGTTAGGATTTTGGGTTTTGAATGATTTTTAGCTGGATTAGAGTCAATTGGGTGTTGTATGAACTGTATGATTGCGATGAATATGTGAAATGCTTTGTATTGTTATTTGGGTGCGAACATATGACTGTTGTAGGAAGGACAATGGCGAGATTTGTTGCTCTCGCCCAAGCGAGACTGACTCGCCCAGGCGAGACTTGCAGGAGCAGACTAGGGGTTTCACGAACTCTCGCTCAGGCGGAGAGCTCTGGTTTTGAGCGAGACATTGTCTCACTTAAGCGATAGACGCTCGCCTAAGCGAGAAGGCGTGGAAGCCTTGGGGTGCTGTTGTAGTTTAGCCCAAGCGAGGAACCTCACCTTTGGGCGAGGGGTTGTCTCGCTTAAACGAGGCAGGGCTCGCCTAAGCGAGCCTGCGAAAGTCTCCCAGCTCCTTGTCGCGATCTCGCCTAAGTGAGAGTCTACCGCCTAAGTGAGGGCACCTCTTTCGCTTGAGCGAGGGCTCTTGGCTTGAGCGAGATCTGTTGCAGGTTATGTGGTTTTTCTTCACTTGGTTAATTGGATTATTTGATTTATGATATACTCTGTATAATGCATGAGGCCTATGAAATGAAATGCATGGTATAATCTGTGGTTATAAATTGGATAGATGTGATTGTGTGATCTTGGCATGTGAAACAAATGAGAGGGTTGGAAATCAAAGAGGCATGGTATTGGTATGAGATGAAGCCCTATATACTCATGAATTGGGAATAACCAGTGGTATGGATTCAACATATGATATGAATGAGGATTGGTTACAGAGATTGGTATGAAATTATAAGCATGATGAGTATTCCTTTATTGTTTGTTTATGATTGGTCTGTGGTCAGTGCATAATTTCTTGGAATCTCTAGGTGAGATTTCAGGGTCGTGCTTCAGTGGTTGAGACGTAATTCCATGACCCCTGTTAGTGGGTGTTCATGGTGGTGTCCCATCTGTATAATTTGGTAAGGATTCAAGGTAAGGATGCATTCTGACACTCTAAGGAGTCAGTTAGTCTCATTTAGAGCGGACTGACTCAAGTGGTGAAAGTAGCAGGAGGCCTGAAAATCATTAAGGGCTAACCTTGTGTGTGGGGGATTGGAAACATTGTAACACTTGTAACACATAGCTCGGGGGTGAGCAGGGATATCCACCACAAGTGCAAGCTCCGCTGAATCCGACCAGATTATATATATCCGGATGAGTCAAGTCAGAGTTTAGTGTATTGTTTGAGAAGTCAGAACATGCTTGGATGATATATATAATGCTTGGATTGTGTAATGGCATGTGACTACTTGATGAACTGTTTTACTCTAGCTTACCCTGTTTGTTTGTTTGGTTGTCTTGTATGTGGTTCTTCTCTTCTTGCGACGATCATCAATTTATTGATATGAGCAGATGCGAGAGGTTCTCACGGTCAATAGGGGAACGGTGACTCAGCTGCTTAGCCCGCCTGGGCTGGATCCTGCTTAGTGGACTTTCTTTTAGGATCACGGCCCATGTATTGGCTGTCCTTTAAATTTCCTTTTTATCGCTATTAAACTTTTTTGTGTCTGGTTAGTTTGGCATCGTTGTATGCATGGGATAACTGTAAGGAGTTATGTGGGAACTCCAAGATTGCACTATTATATTTTCGGTATGACGCTTCCTTTAATTTCGTTCATTAAATTAAATGGGGTGTTACATACACCTTCAACCGCACCTTTGTTATTCATTGTCCTTTTCGAGGGGATAATGAAGGAGAGAGAGTAAAATATTAGATTTAGTGAAAAGTTTGTTTTAAAAATATTTCCTATGTTTCAGAAAACTTATTTTAAAAATTTTATTCTAACAAACATTTTATATATTTAAAAGAGTTTGTTTCGTTCTACAAAACCTTCCTTATATTCTGGAAGACTAGCTACGAAAAGCTCATTTCAAGAAATATCTCATGTTTTTAAAATCTTGTTCTAAAAAATATGTTTAAAAGTCTTATACAAGGAAATTATGTTCCAAAAATTTAGAAAAGTTTTGTTCTGAAATCAACAATAATTCACAAGGTATAATTACGAAGTAAAGTTATGAGGTCCAGTTAGTAATTGTGAATTGCATGAAGCAAAAGCCTACAAATCATATTAATAAAAGTTTATAGACTCTTACTTTCTGTACCACCACAATTCTTTCTGCAAACTTTTAAAATAATACCTCTTGGAAAAGTGACTTTTGGTCGAAAACTTATAAAATAAGTTTTCTAAAATTTACGAAACAAAATTTGCAGAATAAAATTTTTAAAATATAATTTTTGGAATAGAATTTCAAAGAACACATAAAATGTAGTCTAGTATGTTTTTTAGAATGAGGTTTCTGTAATAAATTTTCCGGAATCTACATAATGCCTTCCGAAATTCTCTTATTATAGAAGTGCAGTTATTAATGTTGGGGTGGATAAAGCAATAACCAAGTTTATAATATTTTTTACCTGTGTTTTAACTTTTCGTTGCAGTTTACGCACACTGGCCCTTAATAATTGCACATTTATTTCAAGTTAATAGTAAGTAATTTTCTGTTAATCCAGATTGCATTTATTGATGGATGCAGCAAATTATTGGAAATCTTAATGGCGGGTTTTTGTTTGAAAATGTGCACCAGTTAAAATTAATTTATAGCCAATATTTTAAAACAAATTCAATTTATTTATTAAATAATTTTAATTTCTGAAAACCCATTTTTTTTATTTTCTTATTTTATGAAAAGACTCATTCAAACATAACACTGTTGTCATTTGGGAAAAGGAGACCATACATAATTACAAACTTCACTTTTTTACATACACAAAAGCTCCACCGTTTGTTCCGTTAGATTCATTTTTGGATATTTGTAGTGTCAGATTGAAACTGTTGCAGAAATCCAGTCCCAATAAAATGGTTATGCACATTAACTGTTTCCTTTCGCCTCTTTTATAGTTGTTCTCCACATGACATTTCCTTTTCCAAAATACTACAAAACTTACTTTTAGATGTTTCTTACTATCATCACTGCATTACATTAATGCAAGATAATCATGTTGTATTTTATTTCTGACCCATCACCTAACACTACACTTTAACTACAACTCTCAAACCTTTTCTTCTGCTCTTCTAATCTACAACTTCTGTAATTTTTCAAACACTTAAGTTACTCTTCAAGATCTTTTCCATGTTAAGCTAAAGTTTCCATTAAGTTTGTTCTCTTTTGTCAAGCTAAGAAAAACTAGGTTGTTAGATTCATTGCTAAATATAGTAGTGCCTTATCCACGTAGAAATGCAATACACTTACAATTGTATATTAATAGTCCTACATCGTTTAGAAGTCAAAATTAAGGATATACACTTTCTTTCTTTAATTTCAATATACTTTTAAGGACAAAAATATAAGAAAAAAAATTATGTTTTTAAAACAGACAATACCTCAGATGAAGATGAAGTGATCGATTTTAAATGTACACGGACTAGAGTTTGTTATTTGAGTTTTGAAACTTAGGGTTTGGTGGTACTTTACATCTAAACGACTCCTCCACATTGATTGCATTATGCATGTTAGGAAAGGTAACTACACTGGGACCATATTTTGATGGTGACAATTCATAGATGATTGTGGTAAACTTGAGGGATTTTGTTGATGCTTGTGAATTAAGACCACATTTATCTCTAACCAATTGGATAAGTACATGATACCTATGTGTTCCAAGAAAGGGTCTCTTGACCTACATTTTGTGGCACCCCAAATGCTATATAATACAGTAAATGTTTGTGGGGGGAGAATTGAAAGTAAAAAGAAGGGTATTGATGAAGGTTTGAAAATGCAAGTGGTCCCTGGTAGCATGAGTTCCACCTTGTCCCCACAACAAGTGACCTACTCCAACAAGATACTATTATTACTATAGCAATCATAATAATCAATCACAATCTCTTCTTCACTCTTGTTGACTGCAATTAATCCTCTCACCCCTTACCTTCATCACAACCTCTTCAGTTATCCACTACTTTTCTTTTACTCCCTAACATAAATGTTATTTTTTCTATTGAGGTTACATATAGAAATGGAGGAATTGTATTACAATCCTCGTAAACATCATTAGACCAATTCAAATTGAATGAAGTGTAGGAAAAGTTAAGCACAAAAATACTCTGAATAGTAATTTCAACATTGCAAGGCATTGACTGGTCTGGTCCAAACAAATTGTTGGAGAAGACAAATATTTTAATCTGCATTTTTAGTCGATTCTTAGTCATAGGAACCACTTCTTGTCTAACTACTTTGTTCACAGACATGGTCTTTTTTGACTTCATTATTGCAACCTCTTTGCATGTCTTGATTAGGGATACAGTAGAAAAAAGAAAACAAACAACGCCATTGTTCTTCTGATAGTAACTCATTCCTACCAAAACTGATCGGGTCAAACCCTTTTTGAATTTTGTAATAAAGAGGGGGGAATAGTTATTCAATTCCTTTTTACTGTGCTAAGTAGTTTCTTATGCCATGAACCATTTTTTGAATTAGGGTTCAAGTTCACATTTTATCGGTTGACAATTTTTAAATAATTTAATTATCTGGAATTACTATGAACCACTGTTACTTTATAAAAAGGAAAATAATTTTTTACCAATTATATTTTGAATTTTTTTTCTTATAATATGATGTAATATCTTTTAAGTGATTTTTTTTAATTATTTATAATTTAAAATCATTTAAAAAATATCACCTCAACTTATAAGAGAAAATCATCAAAATTTATTTGTTAAAATATATTTTTGTTATAAAAATTTTACCTATATGATTGAGGTGGAATTCACTTATTAAATAGGGAAATGCTCCTTCAATATACCATTTACATTTCAATATTAGAAAATTCTAAATCATGAATTTTGCTTTTACACAAAATCATGACATTTTCATTATTTGAAGCTGAACTGTATTATTAAGAAAAACGAGTTATAGCAAATTTTCTTTTTTTTTTAAGAATTCATATTTTTAATATAGATTCAATATTTTTCTTAATAAATTTGACCATAAAATTTACATAAGAAAATATGATGTATATGTATGAAGATAATAATTTAGTTTGTGGAAACGTTGAAAAAGTATGGTCAGTGGGACCCTTCACTTTGACTAAATAACAATAGAATTTGTCCTTTGAGTGGAAAGAGGGAGAAAGGGCAAGAAATTGTAATTTGATAGTAATTAATAGTTATTGCCATCTAAAACATGGTTTTCACCATTTTTTTTTTCATTTCAATGTTATATTAAGTCTACGTTTTAATTGATTTAATTAACTTGGTTCAGTTCAGATAAATAAAATTCTAGCAAATAATTATTTTAAATAAGAATTAAAATTGGACGGTGTCAACTATATACTTTTGTATTAATACATTAATCATTTGTAATCAATTTCGTGTTTATATATATATATATATATATATATATATATATATATATATATATATATATATATTCTAACCTTGATATATAACTAATTGATTTCAGTTGGTTTCTGATATAAAAACAAAAGGTGAAAATGAATAAAGAAGAGGTCAGTGATTGATAAATTTGTTTCGGTAAATTTTAGTTGGTTCGATCACAATTTAAGATACAAAGACAAAGTAAAATAAAAGTTATTAGAATATAAAATAAGAAATTATTGAACAGGTCTTTTTTTCAACTTAAACAATCATGTGTGACATTGATCTTCATAATATTTAAATATAGTTTTAGTTCTGAAAAAATATTTATTGATTTTAAGTTTCTATTATTTTGTAACCTTTTTTAAATTTTAATTATTAGTCATAGTTAGTTTAATACTAAAAATAAAAAATATTAATTAATATAAGAAATAATGTTATTCAGACTGTATTAAAATATTTCACGTATAAAATGATAAATATATAATTATAAAATAAAATTATATGTAATAATTTTATTTGAATAATATTTTATAAATAAAAAGTAGTTATCATTTTTCATAATATATTAAACCACCGTCTTATTCATAAAAAAAGTATTAAATATTTTAATCCATTCAATTCTACACTTAAAACTAATATATTTTATTATTGATATCTTATATTTGTAATACTAAACTAGTTATAGTTAAAAATAAAGGCTAAAACAGAAATAGTAACAAAATATCAAAGATTTTAAAATGACAAATAGTACTAAAAAAATTTATATTTCCTGCCAATTTTATTTTAATTTTTTTTTTAGGAAATACTTATGAATTTTGTTATGAAAGAAAATTGTAGAAAATTTCTGCTAATTTTTTTGAAAAATATTTTGTATAAAACACTTTTCGTAACAAATTTAGTAGGAAATACTTGCAAATTTTATAATTTTGTACGAAATAATTACCCACGAAAGAATTACCTGTCAATTAAAATTCTTAGAAAAAATAACAGAAAAAAATCTTTTCTTGCAAATTTTTTTAACAAATTTGCAAGAAAATTACCATATAATATGAGAATTTTTAGTAGTATAAAAAAACTTAAATATAACATGAAAATATTTATAAAGGAGTGAAAATACAAGTTTTAAAAATAAAAATAACCTAATTATTTTTAAAAGCTTATAAACATTAAAATTACCCAGTCCAATTTAAATTAAAAAAACATTACGAATAAGCATGATGAAGGATTGCATATAAATTTTTTTTTTTATGACGAATTATCCGTTTTGAAGTATATGTTTCGATTTTGTTTTTAAAAGTATAAGAAAGAAGAATTATTAGTAGAAAAGAAGAGAAAAATAAAACTTCGAACATAATCATTTATACTAAAAAAGCTAAAAAGGCTAAAAAAGCTAAAAAAGCTAAAAAAGCTCAAGAATTTGTTATATCCATGCGAATTTATAATTGTTACGTAAAACTTTTTTGTCCTTTTTTTCTATACATTTATGTTTAAAAAACAATGTTATTTTGTCACATCCAAAAACTTCAAATTAATTTTTTACACGTGTTATAATGTAAATTACGATTGAAGAATTGATTCTCTTAATTTTTTATTCATCCAAGGTTCTGTATAAAATTAATTAAACCGGAATTTCTAGTATGAATTGAATCAATTCCACTAAAAGCAAAATATGAACAGAAAATATCGCATGAACACCATTGTGTTGCACTTAAGAGAGATAGAAATACAAAAGGAAAAAAAAATGTTAATTAGGAGCATATATACTTTAGTAGTGTTATGTTTAAAATGATTTTATTTTATAACATCCAAACAAAGTTTAAATAAAAACATCAAGTTTTTATATTAATATTTTTTTTTAAACTATCAGTTGCTATACAATGATTTGTTTTGTAATAAGAGATTTCTCTAATTCCAAACAAATTGGAAGTCATCATATTTTAATTAATTATAATTAAATTTCTTCATTTTTTAAATATTTTATTTGAGTAAATAAGTCAATTATCTTATATTTTATTTATTTTTTGATAAAATAATTAACTTTTCTTAAGATAACTTTTATTTTAAAATATAAAATTTTAAAAAGTTAAAATTTACAAAACAAAATACCAATAAAATTTAAATATGGAAATAATATTTAACAATTTCATTTTTCAATATATACGGAGAGAAAGTGAAATTCTTTTTTTTTCTTTTTGGAATGATTATTAAATTCTATTGTTTTAATATATGATCCATTCATATTTCAATTTGGGTCACACATATATGATCCACTCATATTTCAATTTGGGTCACGTATATGTGTGTGATATGTACTCATATCTGATACTTTATGATATTTATCAATAAAATATCTAATCTATAAAACTATGTACTTTTATGATAATAATAATTTATAATTCTTTATGTTAACAACTTTATGTGATTTTAATTTGGATTCACACAATAACATATATTTACCATATTTTTAAAAATTATTGTACATTTTTTAATATGCATATATCACGTATAGTACTGTATTATTTTCAAAATAAATGTATCAACGTACGTGTCATATGTGATACACGTTTTGTATTTGTGTATCATAGATTTTAATTATTTAGAATATCTTTTAAAAATTCCTAATCCAAATTAGCAAGGTAAATACTATAACAATAAATTTTACATTACTTAAGAATTAAGGTAAATCAACACATCTTAAATTTCTTTTGAGTTGAAACACTTAGAAATCAACATGTCATTTAGGTTTATAAAAGCATCTATACAAAAATCACGTAAATTGTTGACTTTCAAAATTCTTAATAGATGTTAGTGTTAGTTTCTATGTTGGAATTCAATGCTAGCACGTCATAAGCTATCATTCTTTATTCATTTGATGTGAATCTTTCATGTATGTTATGATAAACAATCATTAGCATTATTAATATATTCAATTGTATTATATATTTAATAAAAATGTTAATTTATCCTTTATTTATATTATTGTTGAGAACATGTATAGTATTTTGTATCACAGTCCAAGTCCAAGAAAAATATAATATTTTTACTCTTTTGGATCATTAAAGTTAAGTATTAATCACACACACACACACACATACACACACACACATAACCTAGACTAAATTATTTAAATTTATGCATTCATTTGAACTCTAATCCTCAGTATTACAAATTGAGTTTACTTATAGCCTAAAAGAAATGGAGTCCATGACCCCAAGACCAGCTATAGAAACCTCATTCCCACTTCACCACCTAGACTATTTTCTCTACATGAATCCAAGAGTCTAGTAGAGTATAAGGATAACTTTCAAAGTGTCCCTATCAAATGCATAATACTAAACTCATATGGAATACCATTCCTCCATATAAATGTTATGACCCACAATTCAAACACAACATTCAATCCACATATAACATTCCTCATACCTGAATAACTCCTCCTGATCAAATAACATATCCATAAAACCTTCATTCTTACAAGTATTTTTTGTATGTCAACGTTTACCGCATTCTATTCAAATAAACTTGATACACTATCCACAATATATATATATATATATATATATATATATATATATATATATAACTATTTTATCATATTGGCATGTTTTACATTTCAAGTCATACACTTCTATCATTCACAATAAACATTCTTTTATTCCAAGATCAAACCAAAACCCTAAATAAATTCAAAACAACCCACCAACACACCAAGTAGAAATTCTCTTCACAAAATAGAACAATCTTAAGCGACTGAGTTTTCTAACTACATAGCTCAAATCAAAGATCCAATGGTCAAAGTAAATTTATATGCCTAGGACCAATTGTCTAAATTTCAGTTTGATCCAACGATTAACGAAGCAGGATTCCCAAATTTTCTGAGATGACTTAGAGTTGGAAAACTCAACTCGCCCAACGAGAGGATTGCTTGCCTAATGAGAAAACTTCTATGCCAAAATCATTTTCGACACTCGTTCAACGAGTTGTTTGCTCACCTAGCGAGCCTGCATAACACAAACAACAAAAAATCCTGCAATTTGACAGTTCCAACTAGGGATGTCAATGGAGCGGGTAGGGTATGGGTAGTGGCTCCCTTTTACCCTACTCGTTAGATAAATATACACCTTGTACTCATCCCCGTATTTGTGCGGATATTCGTTATACGGGTATCCACATATTTTTTTAATATCTGCAAATATTCGCGGGTACCCGCGAGTATCTACAAACAGAAATTTAAAAATATTTAACAACATATTTTAAACATAAAATTCAAATAAAATATAATACATCACTATCATAAATTTCAAACAAAGGCCAAATAAATTCAAATTCATACAAGTTTAAATAAAATTATAAAAATAAATATTATAATCATATTTTTTATTTTAAATTAGATTTTAACGGGTATGGGTATCCACGGGTACCGATACTATGACACGTGTACCCGTCCTATTAACATGCCATGCAGGTGTAAAAAATATTCATACTCATTACCTGCAAGTATCCATTTATAATATTCATTTTCTACTCATTGCAGGTTTTATCCGCAAATATCCATGGGTACAAGTTTTTTTAACATCCTTAGTTCCAACTATACCAAAAACCAATCTCATGCCTCAGAAGAATCACCTTTAAACAACTCATTTTATTTCATTCTTCAATTCACATCACAAAATCAATTTGAACGTAAGTAATCCCACTTTCTACACACATATCATAGGACCCCATTTTTCATATTACGTAGAAACATCTACTAGCAATCCCATTTCTCACATCACCAACTATTAGCAAATTAACCAAACCAATCAAACATACAATCACAATTTATGTTTCAGAATCAGATATCAAAATGAATACAAATCGAAATAGCTAAAATTAGTTTCCCTCACCTGAGACAAAGAAATCCTTTTTTCTATGCAATTGCTCTCTAAAGCTCTACACACAGGACCACCTAAACAACCAATTGAAAACCCAATTAGAGTTCCAAACATAACATCATGACCAGAGAGCAACATAGAATCACAAAGAGTAACCTTGAGTCACATGCGCGATTCCAAACCCCACATGCAACCCAAGATCAGAAAATACCTAAAAGAGAGCAAAACAAAAACTTACTTTGTTAGACTCTTTGATTAGTTAGAGATGTAGAACTTCTTGAGGTGATCGATCCTACGGTTTCTGATCTTCAATCAGATGAAGATTGAGTCAAAAAAAAAATAGGGAAGCCAAAGGGAACTTAGAGAAAAGGGTTTTTAGATAGAGTGTGATTTTTATAAAAATGAACTTTTCTTATTAAAAATCTTTATTTAACTTAACATTTTATTATTAAAATATTATGATGTTCTCTTCTAAAAATCACAATCATTCTAAAGTCATTTTCTAAGTTCTCACATTTTGTCGTCGAAGCAAATACTTATATAAATAATAAAGATAGAAGAAACTAATTTTTACTTCTCAAAGCTTAACTATATGTACATATTTTATTGTTTTAAATTTAATTTATAACATTTAATTACATATACAAAATAAATCTATGTTCTCTTTTAGGGGGTCTAAATACCTAAAATACAAAATATTCTAACAATGGGAACACTACCAATTTCCTCACCAACCGATGAGTTCCTCGTTCTTCTCGCTCTCACTCTCCCTACCAAACATTTATGTCATCATAAGTTTCCTTTCTCCACAAAACCTTGCTTCTATCATTGCTCAAGGCCTTAGTAATATTCCAACCTACCTTCTGTATTTTCCCACAAACGATTTTCCCATGTTCAATTAAACTAGCACACATTTTAAAATATACCATAAAAAAAAAATCGTTACTTTATTTACCCTCGCCTCACTTCATGAACACGACTAAGATAATTTAGTTAATTTTATTCGTTTTTTTTTTCTCAAATGATGAAATAAGAAAAATAGTCACAAATTCTGTGGACTTTGCCTAACAATCAATTTGAAGTGGCCTACCAAGATTGTCAAACTTTTCGGCGTAGCCTTATTTAGATTCAAAAACCAATCTTTCAATGTTTCTTTCTACAAATTTTTAACTTTTATATGTATTATAATTGTCTTGCCCTTGCAGGGTCCGCCAAACTTTGCCTTTAATTATGTCACCTTCAATGCCTGTTTTAGTCTCAGTTCCTACATACTAGGCTTATGTGTTCTGAGTTCTATGTACTTTAATCATCTGTATTATCTTGGTGTAAAATTATTATCAGATCCAACATCAATCAAATATAAAATGAATTTATTATATATAAATAAGTGTAAATTTTGTTGGAATGAATTAGGGTTACTATTTATTTTTCAAAATATATCAAAATTGAACTTGAATTTTTGATTGGATTTTATACGTAGATTCTCTACTATATTTTTAAAATACACTGATCAATACTAATTTTAAATTTTTAAAATATATTAAAAATATGTTTAAAATAATAATATTAATATATTTTTAATGTTCAGCGAACGACAACATCGAACGACAACATCAAACAATCTAAAAGAGAATCTGGACTCCAAAATTATTTTAATTATATTTATTTGTTAGATATATTTTGGAATCCGTTATTAGAATACTCATTAATATTAAGATTCATGCAAATTTTATAAGGTTGAACCGAGTTCAAAATTGTATCATTTCTCTAAAAATTTAGGTGATTGATAAAATATGTGAAAACTGAGAAACTTTGCACTAAAATATGATGAAAGATTCTCATTAAAATTAAGCAGAGACCCAGTTATCCCTGTTTTTCACCTTTGCATAAGAACCATGAGTGACACCTAATAGTTTGAATAGTTTATGGCCCTATATGGACTATAGTCAAAGAAGCCGGCCAATAACATTTGATTTGTGAATCCATTGGTCAGTTTATTGCATTTGACATGACAAAATAGTTTATTACTCACCGTCTGTGTATGTTTAGGGAACAGATTTGTGTTCACCAATAGGCATTTGACAAGTATAATTATGAGCACTGTAGAAATTTGTGAAAGCATGCACATGGCAGTATTTGAAGATAAATAAAATGGCAAAGGAGTGATAAAGTTATGGCATCATGGTATATTTTAATGTGCTCTTTGTCTGCAAGCTCATTCCATGCTCTTCAACAGTAGGTGTTGGCGTGTCAGTGGTTTTAGGACACTATGCCCCTTTCATTCATTGTTGCTTCAATATATATCTCTACTTCTGTTTTGTGTATGTGTGTGTGACTAAAAAGCACTAAAGTAAACCTTTTATTTTAAAAATAAGAGATTTTCTTGCTGCAACTGCATCAGTTCAGAAACCCCCTTTCTTGGAACATGCATGCACCATGTAAGACTTTTACTATCAAGACATCCTACCTAATAAGGAGACTAATTAGTATATTTAATTTTTTGAAAGATTATAAAATAATGGATATTAAGTTTCACCGAATTTCATAAAATTGATGTGTAAGATGAAGATTATACATCTCGAGTGTCAAACTAAATATTAATACTGGTTTAATATTTGTAAGATAAGGATTATACAGATTTATATATATTGTAAATTCATCTTATCTTCGATCTTCAATCAATATACAATCTCTAACATATTCTTTTATATTGAGTCATATATATTTTGAGTGTGAAACTAAATATTAATAATGGTCTGACATCGATAAATATAAGGAACAATAAATTGTTAGGAAAAACTTCATATGACTTTGATATTATCTTAAGAAGTAAACTTTAAATATAATTTAACCCCATGAAATTAACTTATAACATAAAGTTTATACTCATTTATATCTTATAAACTCGTCTTATTTCTAGTTAACATGAAATCTCAGTATGAAAGGTGGTTTGTTCTTTTTGTGAGAAGCTTGAAATTGACTTATGTAAAGAATAAGCGGAGGGTTATGCTGTTTTCTTGGTTTGTTGTGATAGTTACAGAAGAAGATGTGTAGATTTTGGCTGTTGTATGCAAATTCCATCGATAATATCTCTGGTTGAAGAGCTTTCCTATTGTATATGCGAATTCTCCAATCATGTGCCTCCACCACTAGAAGCGAAGAACAAAAAATAGGGTCATTTTCAGAAAAAATAGATCATGAATTCACTTTAATTTTAGTATAGTCTCTTTTTTTGTTGCAGAAGATATCACATAATTTGGTATTGCGCTCTGTCATGTGTTCATTGCTACTCATTCTTCAATGCTTACTCATTTCCCACTTCAAGGTGGGCATGGTATCTCACTTTCTCTCTAACACCCATTTGCATTTTTATTTTTCTCACTCATTTTAGCACCTCATCAATCAAACCCTTTTGGGAAACTCTTTTTTCTAAATCATTTTTCATTTCTCTCATTAATTACCATAAACTCAAAACATCACATGAATAGGAAAAAAATAAGATATACATCATTTTCTATGTAGTCCAAACTTTGACATTATAATAATTTATCCTTGCTGAAAACTGAAAGCATTATATCATGATTAATGATAGCTAGTACAGTAGGTTTCTTCATTGACACTTAACAGGTAATAATAATAATAATAATAATTTTTTTTTTCTTTTTCTTTCATGAGAAATGAATAAATTCTGCATAACAGAAGAGTTTAAAAATGGATTCCACACTACCCTAATAATGATCATCCATTAAAGAGTAATAAATCAATTCTTAAAAGCACTGAGTGACTTTGTCTTATTGGCATTTGGTCCCCCATCATCTCTCTTCTTCTTCTGCTGTCTATCTCCTTTTTAATGTAAATAATATAAATCAGAATTTGATTCCCTTTTTCTTTTTTAGCTTTTCAAGATTTTAAAGTGTGGAAAGAAAAATCTAAACCACTAACTCAAGTGGAAGATATGAAATTACATGTTACCAATCACCAACTTTGTAGAATCAAACTTATGGAATCCATAAGTGCTTCCTGCTGCTGCTGCTGCTGCACTTTGTTTTTGGAACCGAACTGATTCACATAACCCATCACAGAAAAAACACTGATTAAACCATTAATTTAATTAAGACCATTATCATCATATTAACATGTTAATTATTAGTCACTCATCAAGATATTTTGGATACTAAATGTAAATTCAAATAACTCAGCATTGAAACTTCTGCAACTGTCACACTGCACCAGCACCAGTACAAATATATACTTTAAAAATTTGAAGAAAAGAACAATCCAACATGAGAGGATCATGTTGCAAGACAGAAAAATTAATGAAAACAAACTATTATTCTAGGATATGATTAAGATCCATAATATATAGATTTTTTTTCTTACTAAAAAAAAATTCCTTATCCAATATAAACTATTGCCTCATAAGTATATGTTTCTCGTTCATTCTATTCTGCAGTCAGTTCTGATATGGTAGAAAACTATATAATTACAATTTTTGTTTATTTATACAGATTTAGAGACTATGTTAGCTATATGTTATTAATACACTTTTGTAAAGTTTTTAGTAATAGTTAAACTATATTGAAATTTATAAAACTGTGTGCAACTCTTCATTAATTATCATAGATTTTATTTGATAACAAAAAATATGGTTCTATAACATGTTGATAACATTTATCATATTACTGATTGAGAATATGGTTATTTTTATTTTTGAAGTATTAATATCAGGCTGCAACTTGAGATTCTTTTATCTTTTTTATGTTCTTTTGTCAAAGTTCACGTATGCATTTGATATATCTGGTGTGAACATGCATGCTATTTTTAACAAAAAGTCTCATCCATTTTATCTTTGATAAAATTATAAGTTTTTTTTTTTTTTTTTTGTAAAACGAAGAATTATATTTAAGAAAATAGATTAGAAGTTAGAATTACATTTCAATTTGAATACATATTCAAATTAAATATACAATTCAAATAAGCATTTTTCTATTTTTTTTTTTAATTCGAAGAAAATAAGATAGCTAATATACATGAGCAAAATATTAAAAATGCATTCAAAGAAATTGATAGAATGTAAACTATGTTTAAAAATTCCCACTACTCTGACTTAGTTCTCTGTCCATATACAGACAACTATATTTATTATTATATCCCTAGTTGTTTTATACGAACTTTTCTTTCAATAAAATAAATTTCAATAAAAAGATACATATTTTTTAAAATGTATTGACAATATAAATATTTATATCGCTATTTAATTATAAGTTGCTATATATGACATTATTATTATTATTTTTATAATGATTATTTTAAAAGTTATTGGTTTTTTTATTAAATTTTGGCTGATGAATTATACTAAATTGGTTGTGACCTTGACTTAAACTCAAAGATATTATAAGCTCAAATCAAGTTTGAATTCAATTATTTTTGTATTAAACAAGTTATCATAAATTGACTCAACTCATTTCCAATTGTAAAAGTAGGAAAAAATGTAGCAGTTAGTGTTAACTTATGTGTACACTTATAAAAGGAAACAAGTTATTCTCCAAAATGCAAAAAACAAATATGAAAAATATTTTCAAACTTTGAACTTTTGAACACAAACAACATTATATTCTCTCATTTTATCTTTCCCTATCATTTTAATTGTCCAAGTTAGATCAAAGTTAACCAGTTTACATATCCATGTGAGTATTTTTTTTTTTCTTTTGAATTAAAAAACAACATAACACAACACAACACAAAGGCACAAAGTCTAGGAATGAAATGGAACATGGAACATAAATATCCCATCACATATGCAATAGTCTTGGCAGTTAGGTTTTGAAGTCAATGTCACAAATATGTTTAACACCACAAACAATGATAGCTTTGCCAGTGGTGTGGTACAGATGCCTCATACCAAAATTCCCAATTCTAACAATTCCCTTTCCTTCTGTCTTTATAAATCCCTAGTCTTGTTGGGGGCATTTTCTCTCTAGCCAGCAACACCCCCAAGCCCCACAAAAGAAAAAATCAATTTTTGAAGGGAGAGAGAAAATATTTTAATGCTCACAAGAAAAAGTTTGAATAGTATGAGAAAAAGAAACCAAAAAAATTAGTATATAGTATAGTATAGAAAAGAACAGCAAAACACAATAAGCAAGCAAGGAAAAGCAAAGCAACCCTCTTTTCTTTCAACCCTTTCTTTCATTCTTTTGAGCCTTGTTTTTCACTCTTCCATGTGTTTCTCCTCCAATCCCCACCCAAATCACCCCTAACCTAACTAACCCTTTAGGTTTGTCTCATGGAAATCAGTTCAAGGTTTCAAGAAAGAGAGAGCCACCCTTCTCCTATGAACTCTCCAACAAGCAATGTGAGCAACTGCATGAGCAGCAGCAACAGCAATGGCATCCAAATCACAACACCACCCCTCACTCCCAAGACCATCCCCAGATCTGATTCCAACCCTTACCCTACAACTTTTGTTCAAGCTGATACCTCCACCTTCAAGCATGTGGTTCAAATGTTAACTGGCTCATCAGACACCACAAAGCAACCACAAGATCCAGTGCCACAACCACCACCACCACCTCCACCATCAAGAAACTTCAACATCCCCCCAATCAAGACTCCACCAAAGAAGCAGGGAAAGCTCTATGAGAGGAGGAACAGCCTCAAGAACAGCCTCATGCTCAACACCTTGATGCCCAATTTTGCCAGAAACAACTCTCCAGGTTTTTCACCAAGAAATAAGCCTGAGATCCTCTCCCCAAGTTTGCTTGATTTCCCTTCCCTTGCTCTCAGCCCTGTCACCCCATTGAATGATGACCCTTTTGACAAGTCCTCACCTTCATTGGGAAACTCATCGGAGGAGGAAAAGGCCATAGCAGAAAAGGGCTTCTACTTGCATCCCTCTCCCATGTCCACCCCCAGAGACTCAGAACCACAGCTCTTGCCTTTGTTCCCACTCACCTCACCTAGAGTCTCAGAATCACCCTCCTGAGGAGATCAAGATTAGAGATTGTGTCCTGTGTTGTGGATGATTTAGATAGAGAGAATGGTTTACTACATGGGTTTTGATTTCAATGGTTTATGGTTTATGGTTTCCTCCATCAACAAGGTACAAAGCTTGGTCTAATTGTAAAAGTGGCTTTCTTACCATGAAATGGCAACTCTTTCTTTATTCTCCTGCTTTGTTTTCCCACCTCAGAATATTGGTATCTTTTTCCTTTCCATAAATGAAAGAAGAAAAAAAAAAAAAGTTTTTTTTTCCAATGATTTTTTTTTTTTTCTCTTCCTATTTCATCTTGTTCTTCAAGGGTCATTATTGTTGTTAGGAAAACACGTCTTGAGAATAATCATAAGCCAGGGTGTCTCCTTTGATTCAGTGTGATGAATTCAATGAATAATGGTCTTCACAGTGTTTGTGATTGCTGTGTCACACCAACCACCACCTGTGAAAGTGTGTGTTCGGATGAAGAGAATCCAAAGATGGAAAAAAAAAGAAGAGAAGACAAGAGAATGAGGTTGCTTGGAAGGGACACATGTTACTGGAATTCAGTGATGGAAAGGACATAACCGTATCCTAAGTTGTCATCATCGCAGAAAGATGCACCAAAAGGAAGGTGGGTGGGTTAACTTGATGAAGGTGGGAGGGTCCCTCTCCTTGGTTATATGCCAATTTAGTCTAATCAGTTTTCTCAAGTAACTCAACCCAGATAATGATAATGTGTTTTTGCTTCTTTTCTATTTCCCTTTCTTTTTTGCTGACACCTATAGCAAGAAAAACCATTTCTGTGTCAGTTTTCAAGTACAATCTGATCAAGAAGTAAAGCAAATACCACTTTTCTTTCTTTGCTTCGTTTTTAAATGCAGAACATTTATGCAGAATGTCAGTACCCTACACGTACTTGTAACAATAATCTAGACATAGCACACCTATGTGTTGATCACAAAAATTGTATCTTGTGTAAGACTAATGCATGTTCATTGATCACAATAACTTTCTGTGTGGCCCATATACAGAGGCTAATGTTTTCCTAGTACTAGGGAAACAAAGACCAAAGTTTTTTTCACAACATAAGATGATGATGATGATAACACTTACGTTTTGTGATGTGAGAAATCAAACAAGGTAAACGAATTAATTGTAGTTGTGGATCTCTAACACACATTTTGCATAGTCTGAACTTCTTTTTATTTCATATAGTTTTTCCTGTTCTTACTGAAATCTTGATTGAGTTTCACTATTTTGGAGCTCGGGTCAAACTTTGAATAAATAAATATAGATCAGTAATCATCTGCAGAGATGATTTTAACGTTTTCATAATTTATTTCATCATAATCACTGCATTAATTTATAATTAACATATATCATTAGACTTTATGATCATTTAAACTGCAGTTCATGCTGTAATGAAGGTCATAAATTCTATGCACAGTGTCAGCAAAAATTAAAGTAAATGCACCATCATGAGATCACCAAATTCCAATAGTTTATAAAATAGAGCACCTAGGAAGCTTTCTCCTCTCTCTTTCCATTTTCCCTTTCTTAGTTCTTGCTTTGTTGATTTAAATTTTCTTATATTGTAATGGGAAGCATTGAAGAGTAGACAAAATGACAAGAGTGGAGATAAGATAGAGAAAGTGGGACTTTTGTTACAATCATCATCCTAAGAGAAAGTAAGGTCGAAAAGAAACCATATGTAAATAACAAAAGCAGAGAAAATGTGAAGACCACCCTTTTTCTTTTCTTCTCCCTTTTAGACTTTGTTTTGTCATTTAGGTACATCTAGGTTGGACCCAATTGCTAGTGCTGGTGCATTGAACAGTAAACTTCCAAGTTATTCTATTTTTCTTCCTCCTAGTTTTTATACATCTTCTGGCACACCACTTTTTTTCACAAAGATAGCAGCTAATTAGGTAGCTTGTAACATGACCAAGTTGCTAACACTATATCATATATACATATATACCACAAACAGCTGAAAAAAACAAGCTTGTACAACTTCCTTTTACATAAACATACATATATAGAAAGAAAATGAAATACAAAGTATGGAATAAGATGAGTAATCGTTAGGGTCAATCACCACACATCTTAAGTATTGTTCACTTTGGAGTCTGAAGTTCATTCACGGTTTTGTTCTTAATAGACGTATATAAAATAATCCAATGAGTATGTCTAAGTTGAATTTTATTTTAAACTATGCATGTTGTCAACCATCCTTTAGTCTTGATTAATGTGGAAAAAGGTTGTGGATTTTGTTGTTTTCTTTTTTAATATGTTGTGGATGCATCAGAAAGGTCCATTTTACACTCAACATTTGTAGCTGGTTGAAATTTGGTTAAAAGAAAACTGAGTAGCTTCAATGTTAATGATAAGCTTAGTGAAAAAAGAAAAAACAACCTGTGACTTGGACCAAGGAATATTGTATTCAGTGGATTCTGTTTTTAATGATAAAAAAGACATAATCAACTTTTGCAGTGGTAAGATCAAGACATGTTGGAAATTCATGGAAGAAGGCTCGAAGGGTACTTGTTTTGATTGGAATTGTGTTTCTGGTATGAACTGTTGGTGTTCATTGTTGACGTATAGAGGTTCAAAGATTTATGATTTTTTATTGTGAGTTCAAAGGTTCATGATTTAATACTCCATAGAAATTAACCCTTCAAATCAAAGTTCAAAAAAAACGGCATGGCATGTCATGCGTGATTAACAACGTTGCTGAAGAATTACACATGAATTCCCAACACGCTACGAAGCCTGAACACGAAGCAAAAGGAACTCTTTTCTCATTCGCTTCGTCCACACCAATCTAAATATAACAAAAGTAACGTAGGAATGATGTAAAATTTATGTGAAAAAAATTACCTTTTTCATAATTGGAAATCAGAGTGCTTTTCTTTCATTGCTTAAATGGGAAGGCATCTTGACCTAATAGAGTGCAATTAGGTTGGCTTGATTCAACAATGGAAGAAAAAAACACTTGTATCATTCCTAGAATGTTTATATTTTACATAATAAAATAAGAAAAAAAATATACATTTCAATACAATAATATCTTCAAAATTTCTTTTCCAAATTAAGTGGGGGAATACATATATATATATATATATATATATATATATATATATATATATATATATATATATATATATATATATATATATACTTACCTAAAATTATCAATAAACAATCCCTTAAAAATACATTTAAAAAACATTATTTGACTATAGAATAAGTCTGACTTCTAAGTCATGTACCTTAATTACTGTTATTGTCTCCATCCCTAATCAAGTTCAAAAAATTTCTTTGATATTTTACTTCTTGCTAAAAAGATTCGATGAAAGTCTAATCATTGAAAAGAACACCAATCATAGATATTGATTGTACTCCATGCATGTAAATTTTATCCCATATTTTTCTACAAACATTTTATTAGAAAAGAAATTACAAAGTTAGAATGAATTAAATTCCTCATACATGTTAAAATTAATTTTTGCAACATAGAAGAGTGGAATGAATTTTCCACAAAAACTAAATTTTCTTTAATTTTAACTTGTGAAGAAAAAGCTCAATTCATTTTATTTCATTTTCATAAGTAAATAACTGGAAGACTATTCAGCAATCCCTATTCACTAATAAAATCTGTTTGGTTGGTTACTCAGAATGTCTAGAAAACAAAAACATTTACAATAATAACTGATGAAAATGTACAGAGTGACTACATTTAAAATAGCATTGAAAGAGGCAATATAAACTGAAAGTTGAAGAAATTGAAGCAAAATATATTACATTATTTTATACCAAGAACTGAACGTTACACAATTATTCTTAGTTATGATAACACATTTAATGCCATTCCAGATGCCTGCTACAAGTCTTAGATCTCTGAGAAGGATTTGATTGTCTTGAACCCATGATTGTCAGGGAGGGGTCCATTTCCAGGGCGAATAGAAATTATCACCTCCAACCCTGAAACAGGACAATTGTAAACAAATATATGTGCAGACAAAATAAGCAATTTCTTATTTAGTCATAAAAGTGGGATCCTAGGGAAATTCCTCTACCACACCAATTGGGAGGTCACACTCATCACACAATTGGTAGTGTGGCCTACACAAATGTCAAGTTACATTTTGATTTTGCTTGCAGCCAGCCACACAGTGATGTATGTGTGTGGGTGCAAGTAGATGCAGGACTAGAAAGGGTGCACAGATAAATAACTGTAATTGATAACAATTTCACACAGATCATACAAAAACATACTATTTTTCCAAAATAAGCTATGGAAAAGATGGACTCAGTTTATTGATAAAAATTCACTGTCAAATTAGAAGATGGATTAAGTAAAATGTTCATACCTGCTGCCTTTGCAGCCGTGGCTTCTTGATATACATCAGTTACAAATAAAATATCTGATGGTTTATCAACACCGAGTGACTCTGAAATTTCAACATAACTGCGTGTCTCTTTTTTGTTCCTGCAAAAGTGAGTTATTTGTGAATATATGCATCTTTGGACAGGAATCGTCTAGGGGGAACATCAACATAAAAGCCTTACCCCACAGTGGTGTCAAAAAACCCAGACAAAAATTTTCTCAGGTCCCCGTGGTTTGTTTTTCCAAATATTAGCCTTTGAGCCAACCTGCTACCACTAGAATATATGTATACCTGTTGCGTAGATCAGAAATAGCAATTCAAATACAAGAAAATATGCTCTCTAAATATCAATTGACGAATGCACATAACATGTGATGACACTTCATTTCATTTTTGAGACACCAGAAAGTAACAATTACCTCACCCTCACAACCCTTGGCCGGGTGTATAATTGTATATTTTGATAACTAAAAGAGGTAGTAAGAGAAATATACTAGAGAAAGGAGATAGGAGGCATTCAGAGTATAGACATTATACATGACTGGCATCTTTGATATCTAGAGATATAAGACATCAAGTATTTTTGATGTTTTAGACATTCAGCAGTATTATAAGCAGAAACATTAATGCAGTCAAGTAGAATCTTTTAATAGATAGGCCAATTCTTTGTTTCTATTCCTTGGTAGCTTGATAGTATGATTCTTAAGCCAATTTAGTGGGACCAAGGGTGAGTCAACATGTGACAGAAAGAAAAAAAGAATGATATTATGGTTGGATGAAGGAGATAAGAATGTAATGGATGAGTAAATGATATAGAGGGAACTCTTCATTGTGGGACAGTATCCACTATCCAGTCTATCTGAGGGGAGTCCTTCCTACATTCAAGGGCCCACTGTGGGCACCTAGACCAAACCAAGGAGAAAAAGAGAGTGGACAAGGATGAATGAGTTATTCATAAGAATGAAAATTGATAAATAAAAGGATATAATTGGAAATTCATATAAAACGGTTCATGGGTTTGGAAAGGTATCATATGCCCTCACAACCTCACGAGTTCTTAGCTAACAGAGGGCATCTTAACCTATGGTTATCTTATGCCCTTCTGCCAAACAATGGTCAAAATGCAGGAATATAGTCAGCAAGTGAAACTTAGAAAAGTGAACTAAAAAGAGGTATAGAGCTAAGAATCAGTGAAAACAACCTTTACTCCCAAGGCATGCCACTTTTCTAGAGCTTCTGGCACATCATCAAAAACTATTCCCTCCAGTTCATTATTCTCATAACCAGTTTTCCATATGTGTCCCTGCATAGCTAAATATCAGCAATATCCCAAATATGAATTCAACAGACAAAATTCAACTCAAAGTTTAACTACCTGCAACTCTTTTAAGGCAGTGATTTTTCTATCAGCTTTTATCATAGCATCCACATTAGCAACGATTCCAGCAATGACTTCCTCTTTACCAGCATCATCTGGAGGGATAGGCACAGCACCTGCAATCCCTTGTTCAAGGTCACTTTGAACCTGTTATAAAAAATGAATGAGATGTCAACTGTTCAAATTCTCTCAAAGCAATGTATACAATTGCTGTAGTGCACACTATTATTGTAGTCTCTATAAGTGATTTCTTTTCATGTAGTTAGTTATGACCGTCTGTAATCAGCCACATCAGTAATGAGTCAACAGTGGCATTAGCTTCTACAGCACTCTTCTCCGAAAGCCTACAAATATATACCTCACTGAATATTTGACCATAAATATTTCTCTCTGTTCATATTCCCTATTACGACCATAAATTTAGGGCACACTTCCATAATACTTGTTTTTACCATTACCTTTACAAATTTTTGAAAAAATGAAGCAAAATGAAAGCAGTGATATTTTTGTAATCAGTGGTGAGAACATAGCAACTGAAAATTCAACATTAAAAAACAAACACGCCCTTAGCTTCCTGTTCATCTTTTTCTACATTCATGGACCACTTCTATATAACTTATGCTTTAATAAAATCCAAAAAAGGTATAATCACTTGAGGACAGAATAGTTCAAAACCACAATCCCACTCACATCTCTAACATAGTAACATATCATTTCAGTGTCAACTAAAAAGGTATAACACTCCATAGTATTGTATTACAAATATTCAATGCCTAAACTGAAATTCCAATTGGAGGGATAAAAATACCCTAATCTTACAACCTACAAATCTTACTTGGGAACGAAGCAGCTCAATATCAGCTTTGGTATCCGGGGTATCATATGTTAGAGATAGATGCTTCCCAACATTATCACGGGCATATGGGAAGAGAACCTCTGAAACAAATGATATGGGCGTAGTCGTTCCTTCAATGTCAAGAACAATGCAACGCTGCAACCCAATTAGAGATAAAAATCAATAATTCAATTTGAAACCACAAGACAATCACTGCAAGATATGTGAAGCATCTTCTATTCAATGAACTGGGAACCAGGGATATATGTCCGAGGATATTGTTTCAAGAATTTAAGAAATAAAAAAACTCAAATATAAGAGACATATGATTAGAGAAAACGTTTTCTATTTTAACTTTCTGTTTTCATTTCATTTTCATTTCACAAAATTTTGTATAGCAAATAGTAAAAAAGAAAACAAGAGTTGTTTTCACAGTCTGTTGTATAAACTTTAGAAAACGGAATACAGTAAAATCAAGGTGATATTTTTGTAATTAAGTGTAAAAAGAGAAAATGAAAACAAAGTAATTTTCAGAAAAACAAACAAACAGTCCCTTAATGACCTAAAGATTTAAAAAAAAAATGGAAGGATTAAGTGAACTCACTGGGAATGGGTCAATTTCACCATTAGATTTACTTGCTTTAACTGACACATTCGACTCCCCAGCAATACTTAGACCCCTTCTAGCACTTTGTATTGGACCATGGTTTGGAGTTGACCAGTCCAATCCCATTTGGTGAAGTTTGAGAGCAGCATCAAAGAGGTAATGGTAACACTCAGACTGAAAAAAAAAATACCATCAATTTACCAGAAAGCACAACTACAAATACCCCGTCCCATTCCCAATTTTCCTAAAGAAAACTGTCGTTTAGAAGAGTGTTATATTTCATTGAAACTCCAATTATGAGCATGAAAACTGTATATAACACCCCTTCCGAAAAACCTATTGTTTAGAGTATTATATTTTATGGAGACTTCAAGCAGAATGCCAGAAAAATATGACATTGATTGCAGACTCCAAGGGGAACATAGATAGCAAAAACCTGAGTTTTAGCACTGATCCATGAATCTCCCCAGACAAATATCCCATGGTTGCGAACAAGTACTGCTGTTGCCTTTGGGTAGTCTTCAATCTACAAAATGGGGAGAAAGAATAACAAACTAAGTTACATCACCCGTGGTTTTCTTTTTGAGAAAAAGAAAAGTACACAAAAATCATCCAGATTTCCCAATAGATATTTAATACATATGTAGAATCATCAAAAGAAACATACAGCTTTAGCAAAAGACTCTGTGAGCTGATACTCATAGGCCGTGTTCTCAATTATGGGGACAACAAGTTCATCATAATAGCCATGCCCTTTGATTCCTTTTATCATTTCCATGTGAGTGATCTGCCATTTGTAGAGAATTTCAGAAACAAATGAAAATAGTATTATAGGAACAGGAAATAAAAGCATGTAGCAAAACAACAAGAAAAAGAAACAAATTACTTTAAAAGTATGTTTGGTCTTTCCCAAAGTACTTGTAATAAGCTACAACATCACAAAATCTGTACCCTATACTTGATCAGGAAAATAACAAACAACAGAAAAACATGAAAAGGTTACAAGGGAAGAGAGGATGTCAGGCACCCCCCCAATCCACCCTCTTCCAAGAAAACATAAAAATTCTTCAAAATGACATGTTAAAAAGTATTTGTTCTGTAGAAGTATAACTTATAAATGCCCTATATGTGGCGCTTACTCCTCATTCACAATTTTTTCAGTTTACAAGCAGAGCTAAACTTTCCAATTCTGGTATAAATTTCTACATACATGTGGTCTTTCCCAAAGTACTTGTAATAAGCTACAACATCACAAAATCTGTATCCTATACTTGATCAAGTGTCAATATTTCTCATGTTAATTATTTCACTGTTTTGAGTGTCATGCCTTGCTTATATTTCTGAAATAAAAGTAGCAGATAGATGATTCAAACCAAGAAGGATACCCCATGCAAGTTCTTGTTTATAGCATATTATTTGGAACTTGAATCTTTTCTCCACTAAATTCCCTGGAATAAAGAAACTCCTGTTTTTTTCAACATATAGTTGTACGTGTGGAATTGACCACTCAACAAATAGTCTTATAGTCAGGCAATGAGACTATTGCTCAGCTGCATTCTTTATTACCAATCTAAACCCCGTCCAAAGATATATTGACATTGACAGCTAACAATCATGTATCAGAATTTTGAAAGTGTCTTTAATCTCAAACAAAAACCATCCATGAAACTAATACTTACTCGAAACTCCTTTGATAATGGATTGATCATTGTTACAAGACAAGATTCTATTCCGTGACTGTGGAAAACAGCCCCAGCATCTCGCATTTCGTATGCCTAAAACAGGAAGTGAAAGAGATGCATGAAGCTTATATCAATAGCTAATTTATAAAAAGAGATAGGACTTGTAAGTTTCTATGGTTAGCCTACAGTGGATTAGACAAAAAGATAATTATTCTCAAGAAATTTCAGTCACTTCTATTTACCAAATAGTAGACAATTCCTGTTTAAAGTAAAACTTGCACATATTATAGCATTTATCAGGTTTTTTTCAAAAAATTGGTATGGAGAAACTTATCAACCCAAATGTTACAGTTATATAATGCCATCATAAGCCCAAATGTCCGAAATTTAAGTGACACCACTCATATATTCAAAAGTATAATAAAAGCTACTGTACCAAAAAAAAAAAAAAAAAAAAAACACACTCACACACTACACAAAGAGTGTATACAGTAGTTGAACAATGCCTCATAATATTATGGAAATATCAAAAGAACAATGTGTATATCAAAGTCTGCATCACTCAATTACAGTAACTATTATATATATTGTTAAACCAAACTTACTTTCCTGAAAAGTGGATCACAATCAGTACATTTGGGAGGCTTGTGTGGGTAAGGTTTAGGAGATGGAGCAGACAAAATGCTTCCCATGATTGATAACACATACATGTCCTCTGCCTCCATTCTTTCTTTCTGAACACCTGCACATTGTTTGGCAAAAAAAGGATGATCAAAACGAAGAAATTAACAGTGCATAATAGTACTGTTTCATCATCTCTAGCACAAAGAAACCATATCAAATTATCTAGGAGAGTACCAAAGAACTTCTAGTCGTATTTGAACTCGTAAAACTTACTTGTACGTCTAATAAACTTTTCTTAGCTTATTTCAACAACCTTCTAGGTAAATATATCAATATAAGCTTTCAGACTAATTAGACTATATTTCATCATCAAATTTATAACATGACCAAAGCCATGTTTGGATAAACTTCTCCGAAAGTACTTAATGGAAAAATAAAAGGGCAAAATGAATTAAAATTTTCCCCTTAACTGAAATTAGTTTGTACACATCAGTTTTTAGAGAAGTTAGACATTATAGCTTTTATAAAAGTCAAAATGCATAAGTTGATTTTAACTTGAGAAAAATAATTTAAGGCACGCTAGGATAAATTTCTCCAAAAGCATTTATAAAAAATATAGCATGGTAAGATGAATTGACATTTTGCCATATGTTAAAATCAACATATGTCCTTAACTTTTATAAAAATTCTCTTATCTCATCTAACTTTTTCAAAATACCTAAGATACATAAACCGTTTTAAACTTACAAGAGTACTAAACTCCTTTTAATAAGGCCTAACTACTCTTCCATTCTTGTTTTCTTTTAAAAGTGCATACAGAAAAGTTTATCCAATAACAATTTAAGCTATTTATCCAAACACATCTTGAGCAATGAGGCAATAACCACATTGATGGTAAGGTTTGTTTCAATCAACTTCTACATAAACAATACATAAGCATTTACTGGACAAGAAAATAAAGAAAAGAAATCTCCACCAAAAAAACTAACATATGCATAAATTAAAAATCAACTTGTAGATAAGCTAAAACGAGAAAGATATTACAAATTTTAGAGAAGATTAATTTGCTTTTCTTCTTCTACATGGTTAAGTTTGTCCAAACTAGGTTCAAATAGACTTAAAAAGATCCTGCAGCAGAGAAAGAATCTGGCACATACCCAGAAACCAAAGAAGCCCAAGATGGCAAGAACGCACAAAAAAATCTAAATTTTTGACTCGGAAACGAAAGGGAGGGCAAAGGGAAGATACCAGAAGGGGACATGAGTATGAGCTGTTGAGGCTTGGGAATGGAGTCATCATGGACCCTCATGGTGATGCTGCCACCCGTGCCTGTGACCCATCCAAGGGTGTAGAAATGGCGACAAAGTTCAGCCATCAACGCCCTTGTCTCCTTCACGGCCTTGCCTTCAAGGTACGCCTGAGACGCCGTCGTCCCCACCTTCACGCCGTTCAGACCAATGGCTGCCATGGATTCTAGAGAGAGAAAAAGACAGTGAGTGAGTGAATATGAATGGAGCTTAATTTGTAAGCTAAAACATTTCTCTATCTACACAGTACATGAGTGTGTGTTTTGTTGGAATATCAAATATCTGACTCGGTTAAATATGTATGGGAATTTAGGATATGAATGTTTATGTCAATTTGTGATTTAGGTTTGGGGCATAATTTGTTGTGATTTCCATTTTTGTCTTTAGTTGAAGACTAAAAAATATTATCTTCAACTTAAATCTAACTAAAATTAATTATTTTTATGTTATTTAGGATTCTTATTATTTAATTCTATTTAAAACTAATTTTTTTAGCCGTGTGTGAAACTTATAAAAAAATAAAGAAAAAATGACTTTAATTGACGTTGTGAAATAACCTTACGCACTTGTCCAATTACAAAACATAGTGATTATTCTTATGAATATAAAAAATAATATATTATCTAAAATTACATGCTTATTATACTCAAATAAAAAAAGTTATTGAAAATAACCTTTCGTTTAATAGAATGGTATCTTTAGATTACTTCTCAAGTCATATAAAGGTGTCTTTGGAATGATATACAGTTAAATTGAATAATGTTTTTAAATTGATATAATTAAAATTTGTTTGTATTAAGTTCATCATATATTCTTTTATGGCTAATAGTAATAGTTTATTCTAAAGGGATGAATGAAACATTGTTAATGCTAGAAGTGTTTTTTTTTCTTCAACAATTTTTAGAATCAAACTTAATCATAAATAATCGTAATTTTAAGTGATAAATGGTGAACTATATTTTTTCATTAACGTTGACAAATTTATTAAAATTTACTTTTGCAAATTGAGTTTGTAAAATATACTCATGTTTTCTTCTCTCTTTTTTATGTGTATATCGAAAGGTTTTATCTGATTTTTATCCTTCATCTTCTTAATTTTCTTTCTAAAAAGTTTGTTTTATGTCTTCTCTCTAAATCATTTTCTCCAAACTTCATCTCTTGCACATTGTATTAGCTAAAAAGTATGAATCATTTCTAATTTATTAGATTTTCAATTACACTAAGTTTTTATATGTTCTACATATTCTATGTTTTTTCATTTTTTTGCGAATTTGTTATAATTTTGGTAAAGTTAATTAAAAGAGGTGATTATTTCAACATGTATGGATGGATATTTAGATTTTAAATGATCCTCTTACTTCAATTTGGAATAAAAAAATTTAGTTAAGAAAAACTATTTGTGTTCTTTTATAAATACTTAAATAGATTATGTGAATATAAACATTATTTAATCACAAAATTTTGATTTTTACATGGATGGTGTTTTATTTGAATGATTAAATTTGTAATTATTTTGAGACTGGTTATTCATATTTTTGACCTAATTTCAAAAAGGAATTATATAAATCAAGTGATAGGCACAATACATAAGTTGAAAGTGAAAAAATCTATGTGGTTAAGCTTTAAGAATAATCTAGTTATTATGAATGACTTAAATTTCATCAAGTATGACTCTTGATTGATAAGGTATTGTTGTTAGGGTTTGTAAGCTTATTCATCTTTTGTGTGACTCAAAAGAAGTATGTTCATTCTTTGTGTATGTTCATTCCTTGTGACTTTAAGGAAAGTGTATTTCTTCATCTCTTGTAGTTCGTCAAGAAAGGTGTGTTATTTATTAGTGGGTAATTACTCTAGTTGAGTTAATTAACAAAGTTGAGTTAATAAACAAATGGACGTATGATATTTTGATTTTAATCAATTTAAAACTACTATAAATGTATCTTATACCTAAACTCTTTATTTTATTGTTGTCATTGCTAAGTTAAAATAAAGTAAGACTTTTATAAATCTCTAACTTTTAAGGGAAAAATTTAAAACTTTCAAAATTTAACACTAATCAAATTTATTCCCTTCTCGATTCTTGCCAAAACAACAAATATTTTGTGTTACGATTCTAACATGTGTTTATTCAAAACTTTGATACAATATAATGTCAAACTTTAAAATTGAATGTATGTAGTTATTTTAACACAATTGTGCTAATTATTTTTTTTTAGGAGTCAATTGACATTAAGATGACTTTTGAGTTGTTTACATCATTTGACACATTTTAGATTTTGGGTCCAATGTCATCCAAGAAGGTTATTTAACAAGTGTAATAATATTAACATTTTTTAGTTAAAATACTATATTCACTTAATTTTAAATATTAAAGTGTACTAAAATTTTAAATATAAATGAATTTCAATTCGGTCAAAGTTAAAAAACTAAAAAAGATAGGTTATACTCTTATGTGTCGTTGAATAATGATAAGCTGCTATGATGATATATAATATGAGTATATATAAATAAGTGTACATTAATCACGTCTCAAAAATTGAAATTTTATTTATGACTTCTTAAAGAAAAATACTATATCTATATACAATGATTTTAATTTATCTCAAATTTTAATTGACTTAATTTATCTCAACTTTTAATTGACTTAATTTAAATTTACTTGATTTCCTCACAGAAATTTAAATATACGCTAAAATGATCTTCATAATTTCATCATATTTTACGTTGCAAAGAGAGGATTTTGAATACGTATTTTAACTTGGCTTAAAATACACTTTAATTCTTTTATCGAAAAACATTAACATCTTCTGTGAAATGTGTCTAACACTACTTTTTCATTAATATATACTAATAATCATTATATAGTATTAAGTTAACAGTGAGACTAATGAGAAATAATTTCATACATATTTACTTTCGGATTTTTTAATTTTTGTGATAATGTTAAATTAAAAGTTAACTGATAATATTAATGAGTAAAAATATTATAATTTTCTGTATTAATTATTTAGAATTAACTGATAATATTAATGAATAAAAATATGTCATTTTTTGTGGTGAAATTGTTTTGTACCTTTCTGTTTAGAAATTATAATTCTTATGTTTCATTAACAGGATCAAATCAATCATATTCAGATTAGGTAATATTACATTAAGGAATAGTAGAGTCGTTTACTTTTATCACATAATAATTTTTTAAAGAGCTTAACATGTAATTAGTTATCAAAGTTGTTGTCTATAGAAGATTCCATGATGTAGCAAATAAATTTAAATTCAGTAGCTTAAAAAGCATAACACCATTTTAGTTCTCCAAGAAGCAAATGGTGAAGTAACCTATGTAACAAAAATAAAATATACATTGTTTTTAATTAAAACCAAGCTTAACTAATTTTAAATTATTTTTTTGAAAATTAGTTACTAAATAAATAGTCCATTGTAATAATAAATAAATTTCATGGTAGCTTTTTAAATCATTTTTATGATTTTTAATAAAATAAGTTGAAATTGATATTAATGGGCATGGATTTTCTTTTTGCTTTAAAATGATTTAAATAGATAATTTTTTTCGATTTGTGTTCTTATCAAAATGTTATTTGGTTTTCTAAATATAAAATTAATTTCTTATTTCAATATTGAATATATAATTTTTTTATTTATCAAATAAAATATACGCTGGTAATTAATAGTTAAATTGTAATATCTACCATATTTCGTGCATAATTTGTTGTGATTAATTTTTTTTTTTGTCTTTAGGTTCAAAAGTAATAAAATATTATCTTCAACTTAAATCTAAATAAAATTATTTTTTTAATGTTAGTTCGTAATATTATTACTATTATTTAATTCTACTTAAAAGTAATTTTTTAGACTTGTGTGAAACTTTATATAAAAAATTAAAAGAGAATGACTTTAATTAACGTTGTGAAATAATCTTATGTAGTTGTCCAATTATATAATACAGTAATTATCCTTATGAATATAGAAAAAAAAAACTATATTTTTAGTTCCTGAAAATTGAAATTTGTTCCTGGTCGAAACTTTGATAAATTTTGGTCCCTAAACTTTTAAAATGAATGAATATAGTCCTTTTAATATAATTTTATTAACTTTTTTTTAGGTTTTGATCGCATTTCTCAATAAATATTGAGTCGAAAATGTGTCAAACGGCGTAAACAACTCCAATATTAACATGAAACACATTTGACATATTAAAAAAAGTCAACGTAATTGAGTTAAAAGAACTATATTTATTCATTTTTAAAGTTTAAGGACTAAAATTTATCAAAGTTTCGATCAGGGACAAATTCTAATTTTTAGCAAAATTCAGGGATTAAAAACATACTTAACCCTAAAAAAAAACATAGCATGTTCATTTTATAGTAATTATCTAAACATAAACTATAATCATACTCAATTAAAAAAGAGTTATTATCATACATTTTATAGCTTGTCTCTTTCATTTTTTAAGATATTATCTTTCTATGCTTTTTTGAGTTGGTAATTTACATTTACACAAGATTACAAAATTTTTAAAATCAATCACATTTCGTGATCAAATAAACATGATACGCGCATGTGTATTTATAAGAGCTGTTTAACAAAGATAATATTAAATCTGATAAAGTAAACCCTCTAATCTAATAAATATATCAATATTTAAACATGACACTATCAATTGCTTTAATTTTCTATTTTTTAACTAATTATTTTAAAAATATTATATTAAATATAAATTAAATAATAAATGTATTAATAGTTAAAGTATGATTACATTGCTTTAATATTTTTATTTTTTAACTAATTATTTTAAATGTATTCTCTGACATGGTTTATGATTGATTAATAGAGTAAATTTTTACACTATTCAAATCAAACTCTTATAGATTAAAAAAACATAAAAAGTTAAATTACTCTCTTAGTTTTTATTTTTATCAACAAGTGTTAAATTGGTCACTTTTTTTCTTTATTTCAATTTGGTCCTTGTTTTTTTAAAAATATTCAATTTGGTCATTACCGTTAATTTGACCAAACGGTGTTAAAGTCAACGTCATGTATCAATTTGTGGTTTTTGAATTTTTTGAATTTTTATTCTACTACACATGTCACTTCATAATTATGCCACGTGTTAAGAAGTCTCAATTTGGTCTCTATATTTGTTTTTAGTTTCAATTTAATCCCAATTTGTGTAAAAATGAAGCATATTGTCTTTCGTTGAATTGAGACTTGATTTACTTTTGTATAAATCTTAGTAATTGACATTTTTATTAAATATTTGTAGATATATTTTTAAACAGATCTTAAAATCTATATGAAATACATATTTGAAATCATGTTAGTTAGAGTTTGAATGTGATTATTAATTCTAAAGTGAAACGAAACACAAATCATGGGACCGAAAAATACAAGAACAAATTAAAACTAATAAGTTGAATAGTAGAATTCTCAATATTCAAGAATGTTAATTTTAGTAATAATATCATCATAAGATTTATACAAAAAGTAAATTAAGTTTCAATTTAAGGAGGAACAACATTACTCCATTTAAAAAAAATGTGACTAAATTGAAACTAAAAACAAATATTGGAACCAAATTGAGATTTTTTTTACATGTGGCACAACCGTGGGGTGACACGTGTAAAAAAAATAAAAAATTAAAATAAATTTTAAAAAATCCAAAAAATCATAAATTGATACGTGACATTAACATTAACACCATTTGGTCAAACTAATGGTAATGACCAAATTGAATTATTTTTTTAAAAAATAGGACCAAATTAAGAAAAAAAAATGAAGGACCAATTTGACACTTCTTAACAATAAACAAGGACAAAAAGAATAATTTAACCAAAACTTAACTAAGTTGTGTAACATATTTAATACCCCTAAAAAACAGAGTTTATCTATTTGTAGAGTTCTTGACATCAAGGGTATTAGACAAACTTGACCGTGAAAATTGCTAATGACATACATAAACAAAAACATAAATTGTAGTTATAGTTTATCAACAAGAGTTTACAAAATATAAGATTCTTAACAATTTATAGTTTAGATAGATAAAATTCAAGATTCATGCAAGATATATTAATCTAGACTCGATATCCAAATTTATAAATTTGGCCTAGATATAAGAAGCTTGACACTTGTCATGTAATAGTGAAATAAAGTATAAGATTGGTCATACCAAACTCCACAGTCCCAGCCTTTCATGATTAAGGTAAGTTAACTAATGACTTCTCTAGGAAAGGAGTTCCACTTCAGTCCCCACCATGGAACCTCCTCCAACTCTTCACCACCTAAACTACAACACTCTATGTGAGTTTGTAGTTTTAGTAGATTAAAGGATAACTACTAACCAACACATATCTCTAACCAATGTACAACACTAAAGCAAAAGGATTTAAACTTCCTCCTTAGAAGACAACATCACCATTCATACAATCAAACATACACAATATCCATTCCAATAGGTTTCTTATAAGCTTAAAATCCCTTCTTTATTTACAAATCCATACTTTCCATCAAAGGTCCTCATAATTTAAAATCATCATAATTTATAATAAAAACTTGTTGTTTCATTCAGCGTGATTAATTACACGCTCGATGAGTTTTCTTTAGAGAAACTCTCGCTCAGTGACTAGGGATGTCAAAAAAATTTGTACCCGCGGGTATCCGTAGATAAAACCTGCAACGGGTAGGAAACAAATATTAAAAATGGACACCCACTACCCGTGGGTACGAGTATTTTTGATACCCACATGTTAACGGAGCGGGCATAGGTATCATAGTATCTGTACCCGTGGATACCCGTATCCGCTAAACTTGAATTCACAAAAATACCCTCATATATATATATATATATATATATATATA
>Ga0214544_1001664_pt1 | contig 46703 bp, 15 predicted proteins | sample CNSS3metaG_FD_160074 | JGI IMG/M metagenome (GOLD analysis project Ga0214544, IMG submission 160074) | Root nodule microbial communities from cowpea collected in UCLA plant growth center, Los Angeles, California, USA - CNSS3 | ecosystem: Host-associated > Plants > Roots > Nodule | place: USA...
CGTAGGTGCGTGATTCAGCTGCACAACTTAGAGCAAGTGGAGGAGTGGTGGCTGATGCTGCACTTGGTGCTGTGCACTCTCAGAAAGCAGTGAACGATGCTCAGTTTGTGGTATGATTAGTATGAGTAAGAATAAAGAATGAATATAGAAGATTGATGTGAATAATAAGAAAGAGAATGTAAATGAAATGCAGGTGGTAAAAGAAGCTTTCGTCAAAACATTGAAAGAAGCAGTTGGAGACAAATGGAGTGATGAACTGGGCACTGCTGTGGAACTAGCCTACGATGAATTGGCAGCAGCTATTAAAAAGGCATATTAGGAGGGCCAATTATTATTTGTAATAAATAAATTTGTTTAAAAAGAACTTGTTATTAAACAGGTTCCCCATACAAATGTTGCTTAAAAATAAGTAAATTATAAATTATATTGTATTTGGATAAATGGTCTTGATATATGTTTCCATGAATTATGTTTGCGATTCATAAGTAGAAAACATCCAAATATAAAATCACAAACCAAAAGCGAACAAGCTATTTATTATAACCGAGAATATTTTAAACATTCGGTTAAAATAAGAATTATTTTAAATATTTTATCAAAATAAAAATCATCCACAGTAAATATTACGAAAACGAGAATAAAAAAATATTTAAACTTTTTTAATATATTTTTTGAATGAATATGTGTTTCGACTTTGACTATTCTTGTCCACTCTTTATACTGTTTTCAAAATAATAATAGGTGACGGTTATCTATAGAAATTATAGCTTATATCTCTTTGAAAAATGGATATGAGTGACGGTTATCCATCAAAATTGTAGCCTATTTCTTAGTTTTGAACTAGTAAAAGCTATGTTGTTTGAGTCAACGTAATCCAGTACATTTTTGTTTTTTAACCATAACCTATTTGATATTATATACTACAGTTTAAAACCTGCAGTAACAGTTGTGTAAGAGTGATAAAATTGGTTAGGTTTAATTAGACCGTAAAAAAGACTTACATGCTTATTGTTATGTTAGGTAACTAACCCAAAACGTCTAATCTTCTGTCTTCTGTTTGTGTATTTATATATACATGCATCCTAGGTATTAGTTTTTGTTATTAATAAAAGTTGAATTCACAAATGTCTTTCCTTTTTTTTCTAAATTCATCAAACTAATTTTTATTTTTCTAAATTATTAATAAAAAGATCAAACTCACAACCTTTCTTTCTCTTCTCTCTTTTCTATTTAAGGTATTATGAATCCCTAATTTCAAAATTTTGAACAGCAAGGTAAGCTCCTGGTCGCCTGGTTACTTGCTTCTATGACCACTTTTTTACAAAAACAAATTCATAGCTTGTTTAGTATATTTAGGTACTGTTTAAGAATCAACTGCCTAAATTTAAAGTTCTTATATCATATCATTTTTTAAGTTTTTAGTATTATTATAACAATAATGTTTTTTCTATTATTAATTTATATTTTGAACTCAATTAATCTGATAATAACACTGAATTAATTATAACAATCAATTTAGATACTAATTTCTCTAATAACTAAAATTTTGGTAACTAACTTAATAACAAATTTAAAGACTAGTTCACAAGCAAATTATAATCTTTTATTCATAAATGTGATTATTTTAGAAATCTATAATTTTTAATTTATAAAGCCTTCTAAAATCGGTTGCTATTTAAAGTTTTTTTTAGTACATATTTAACGAATATAATTTTTTTTTCTCACATCTTCAATCACATCCAGTAATTACGTGATCACACATGTTTTTTTTTTTTAATTTTTTTAATATTTTATGATAATGGTACATAAAAAAATAATATATATATATATATATATATATTAAATACACTTTTTTTATTATATATACTAGGTTTAATAGGCTTTGTGATCCATTAATTATTTTAGTTTTCACTCTTTTGAATCATTTCAATTTAATAATATTTCATTTTAAAAGTTAGTCGATATAATTTATTTCGTCAAATTTATGATGATGACCTATATGCAATGATTAGGCATCATACGTGATTCCATCAACAAGTTAATTTTAACTAATAACGTGTACTCTGTCCATCAAAAATTAAATTGACTCATCTTCTAAAAAATAAGTGAGACCAAATTCAAAATATTTGAAATAATAAAGATATTGAAAAAATAACATAATATTAAGATAAAAATTCTACATAATATATATATATATATATATATATATATATATATATATATATATATATATATATTATAAATAATATAGTGTTGAATATTATAATATTTAAAAGAAAAAGATGGAGAATTCTTTCGCTTGACCCAATCTCAACCCGTTGTTTGTTTGACAAGCACGATCAATAAGGTGGTTTGTTGGGTTAAAAACCTTAATGTTATTTTAAATGTTAAAAATAATACAAATAAAAAATAATCAAATATAAAACATCTGAAAGGCATCTAAGGGGTATTTTTATATTCATTCGGTATTCTTTAATTTGTGTTAATAAATATGGGAAGGGGTGGTAATAATTTTTTTATTAATGTCTTTAATTGCCAAAATGAGTTATTATAATTGTTTTAAAATCAGACCAAATTGCTTTACATGTTGTTTAAAGTAAACCAAATGACAGTTATTAGCATTAGAAGCATGAAGAGCCAACCAAATATCAAAGTTGCACCAAACAACTTTTATCATCTCCCAAGAGATTTTACTCAATAGAGTGTTCCAAATCCCAATTATTAGAAATTTGGAATTGGAAGCACCAGGAGCCAACCCCATTTTAAAATTTTAACACACTTAATTCTACTCACATAAGTATATTGAGTAATTTTTATAATTATATTTTAAAGAAAATTCAAATAAAAAGAAATTTAAGAAAATAAAATCTGTAATCAAATAAAGAATGAATGGTCGTACCTTATTTCTAAACTTTGTATCATTTATCTATTTAAAAAATAATCTATAATAAAATCTCATTTCTTACATAAGTTGAATACAAAATAAAAACATCTAATTTTAAGGTTAAATTTACGTATACCGAAATTTTCTCTAAATGTTGTTGGGCGTTGCATTCATAATTTGAGGTGTCTTTCAATGGTTAATCCCTTGCGATTTGTATATTATAATTATGTTTTAAAAAAATTTCTAACAATTATTAATTTTAGCGATCAATAATCATTATTAACTATAATACCCAATTTAGATACTAATTTAAAAAATTAAAAATTATTGGTTACTAAAATAGTTATTATTATGAATAAAAATTTGTAATTGATCACTGACTTGGTCTTTAAAATTAACTACCATAATTTTATCTAGCAAAGGAAATTAATTAGTGACCAATTATAAATTTTTTATAATAGTGACTATTTTAGTAACCAATCATTTTTAATGTTATAAATTAGAATCCAAATTAGTATAGTAACTAACTACTTTTGGTTTTTAATTAAGGTTTTTTTTTTGTAGTGTATATTCTATATTTTCTTTAAAGTAGTAATTTGAAGTTTCTTCACCACACCTCATAAGAAAAATATTTATTCTGTATATCTTTAATATAATTTTAAATAAGTTGTCTATTGGTCGGTCTTTGGATTGAGAAGATCATTCGGGAGATACAAAATCAATGAGATATGAGCCAAATTCACATATAGGATATTGACATCACTCTTAACTCAAAACATAAATGGATCTTCATCCTTCACATTTACATAGTGTTCAACTTTCTCATTTTTACTCAATATGTTATACTTTTTTTAATTTTCTTATGTTAATATAAATTTTGGCCATTACATTAAAAAAAACACGACAACTAGGAACGCATATTAAAAAAAAACTAAAAGAAAAGTTCATATTACAAAAATAAAATAGACCAATTTCATCCAATAATCCATTTTAGTAATTTTACCAATTACATGAACAACTAACTGAAAAGGGATTATATTATAGTCATATTGAACAACGTTTTTAAATTATTGATGCATTTTTAGGTAATTATAAAGAACTGTTTAATTGAAATTCTTTGAAAAACTTATTATATAATATCTTATGCCAATTGCGACCCACCAGAAGCCAAGGACAAAGAATCACGAAATTTACCTAAGCTTTTTGTTAGCCTCCAATGTTCCTATATATAAAGAAGCTTGGACACAAAATTGTTGGATTGAAAGATACAAATAATAGAAAGGAAAAAAAGAAAAAATGGGAGCTTTAACCCAAAGGCAAGAGGCAGTGACGAATTCAAACGACGAAGTCAAGAAACATCTTCACAATAGCCTTTGTTTCATTGCCTAGTGAGTGTCTTCCTACACTATATTACTACAAATCCATGCATCATCTTTTTCTCAATCTTTCTACAACTTTCTTTTTTCGCAATATTTTCTTACGGATTTTGTTGTCAGTTTGTCTACTTTTTTTGTGTGCATTTAAATATGCAGGGAAATCTTTATGAATTTTTACCACACTTTAATCTGCATAACAAATAGAATATTAATTTCTTTTTAAATCTTGCTATTAAGCCCTAATATGGTACATGCTTATCAATTCCATTTCCGATCATCATTATTGTCACAACAAGAAAATCTTTTTTTAATTATTAATTTTAGTGATAAAAATAATTAGACACTATAGTAATCAATTTATAAATTAAAAATTATTAGTAACTAAAATAGTTTTTAAATTGGTCGGTATAATGAATTGGTTTCTAAATTGGTCACTTTACAAATTAATTTTTGTGATAGCTAAAAGCTTGATAGCTAATGTTAGTGACTAATTTAGAGACCAAATATACTGACCAATTTATTAGAAACTATTGTAGGTACCAAGAGTTTTTAGTTTATAGATCGGTATCTAAATTAGTCACTATACTAATTACTTTTTTTTTATTCTTAAATTTGGTCACTAATAAGAGATTTTCTTGTAGTGTGTCCATTGTCCTAAATTGTGACCATCATATGCTCATAAAGAACGTAAATGTAGATGAATGGCCAGCAACTGTGAAATTTTATATATATATATATATATATATATATATATATATATATATATATATTGTGTTGGAGCAATGAAGTTAAAATTAAAGAGTTTGTAGATTGTTATTGTTTATGGGAGTGTTCAAAATTGACGGTAAATGTTTTTTATTTCAATATTTTGTGAGCAAATAAAGCTTTCAGAGGAAGAAGGAGAAGTTAAAACTTCCAAGCCAAAGCAGCAAAGCCAAGTCAATACTACACAAAGGTGAACAAATGTTTTCTTTTATTGTGTTGTTTTTGCACAACATCTTGTTGTCTATTTAGGGTTTATCTGAAGTCCCTCTTCAATTGAAGATAAGACAAATTTAGGATATATTTATGATGTAAACATCACTTTATAAGTTGGTTTTGTAAAGTTAAGTTAAACTTAAAAGTCCAATTTTTAACAAAACTGACATGGTGCTTTGTTTTAAAGGAATTTTAAAACATCTTGTTCGGAAGTCCACTGAAGAAATCAAGGTAATTAAGAAATGTTTATATAGTAATTGTATGAAACATGTGTGGTTTTGCTTTAGCCTTTTGAATTCTTCTTGGTACTTCTAGATATATTTTCACTATTCTTCTCTATTTCTGATATCAGTCCACAGGAGAGAATATAGTTGATAATGAATTGTCTGGAATTGATGTTCCGTCTGACTTAAGTAGAAGGATAGATTCAAGCACAAAAAGAAGAAGTTTTAGTTTGGGTGTTACATATTTGTTTCCACTAGCAAAGGTTTATGCAAAGTCAAAGGATGTGGCTACATTAAGAAGTGAAATTGAAGCATTAAACAAATCACTTCAAAAGCAGGAAGAAGAGAAATTGCAAATGAGACAAGAGTTAGATAAGATTAAAGAACAAATTCAGACTTTAATGGAACATTGATATGTGGTTCTTCTTCCAGTGCATTAAGATTTCTCTTTCTTCATTGCTTCATTGCAACAATAAAAATGACTCTCGTGATTCGGATCTATAAAATAGGATATTGCATTTGATATTTGATATATATAATGTATGTGATAAGATGTGTAATTGAAATAATATATGTTGTAATAAATGTTTAATATATGGTTTTGTTGTGAAAAAATCCCTTAACTCGTTATTATTTACCGAATTTAAATTTAATATATTATTGTTCTTTTATATATGTATAAAATTTTAGACAAGTAATTAATTTAAATAATATATTTATGGTGTGATAATAATTTATTAATATTTTATTATCATTATTATAAAACAATAATCAAATTTAAAACTTATAGAGTTTTGTATTATTTACAAAATAAGAAAAATAATTTATTTTTATATTTTTCTGCTGCAAAATCTATTTGTGAATTTTTCGTGCTGATTCACCAATATTTTCTGTAGAAATTACTTGGTGATTTACGTGTGGACTTACTTGTAAAACCTTTGCTACAGAGCAGAATTATTATGGATTTTATTTTTCGAGGAAAGTTATCAGCTATTCTTCTTGTAATTTACCTACAAATCATTTATATGTTATGTAAATGCATATTTGAATCCTTTTTAAAAAAGTTTTTTATAAAATAAATCTTAAAACAATAATTTTGTAATGTGTATTTCAATAATATGTATATAGGCGTGAAATTCTATACTAATTATAATTTATTCAATAATATATTTTCAATATTTATTGATTTATACAAAATTAAATATAATAATATCATATAAGAAAACAATAAATTTATTTATATTTTTGTATATATTATATGATTATTTGCGTTCAGAAATGTTTTAATTTGTTTAATTTGATTAATTTCAATTATCTTTCTGAACAATTAAAATTAAGATAATATTTTAAAATATACATTTGATCTCAAAAAGATTATAATGGATTATATAAAACAATAACCTAGACTTTGAAAGAGACTATACTATATTCTCTAAATTAAAACATTCAAAATCTTGTATATTCCTATTATTATCAAGAAGGCTTAATTAGTGTTTAATTTTCTATTTTGTTGGTTTAATTCATTTTGGTCATCTGATTATTTTTAGATTAATTTAATTCTTTAATTTCTTAAAAAATATGGTATTTGTATATGTCATTGTCATTCTTTGATATTTTATTTTTATTTTTATTTTTTAAATTAAAAAAAATTAAACTGACACATATCACATTATAGATACATTATGTGACAGATCATGATTGACACGTGACATTTCTTTTTAAAAAGAAAATTAAAATTAAAAAAATAAAAATTTCTCAAAATGATGAGTGACATATACATATTCATGTTAGTGTCAGAAAATTATCAAATTAAATCTTTTTAAAGGATTAAAAAACCAAATTAAACAATAAATAATAATAAAAATACCAAAATAAATCAAATCAATAAATTATAAAATTAAATTAAGCCTAAAAGAAAATCGTGATGAGAAACTTTCTTTTTACATAACTTCTTGTTAATATCTCTTCAATGATATGAAAGATACAATATTGATCTCCAGTAATCTTCTTTTCTACCAATTTATAATCAAAATTATGAAAATATATCTATTGTCATTAACGTGTTATAGGTACGATTTTATTTTTTATTAATGACTAATTTTTGTGGGGAAACTTAATTCATCAATTTAGCTCAATTTCCTTTCTGAATCACGTTTGTCATCGATCAACTATTTCAATACAATTCGATGCTACATTTTTAAATCACCGATATTTTAAAAGATAAAATAAAATAAATTCACGTGGTTTTGTGTCTGGAAAGCTTGAAACCATAATTTAAACAAAAAAAAGAAAAACAAAGCTGTCTAATAGGCTTAAACCATGGTTTCAAGACTTTCAAACTCAGAATAAAATACGTTACTCACGCTCAATATTTTGTTGATTTTATGTGATACTTTATACTTACAAATGAGGTTTAAAATCGTTTACAAAACACAATTCTTCTAACTTCTAACCGTAATTAAATATTACGTAATGCAATTTAATATATACCATGCATCTTTGAAAGGAATGAAAAGGAAGAAACCGAAAGTTATACCATTGGACCGCAAGAAATCACAAATCATAAGTGCTTACTTCCATTCCTCACTTCATTATTCAATCAACTTTTTCCAAAAGTGCTTTTTAATGTTCTTGCCGTCTAAGGATCGGGTTAGTTAGCACCATTTTTATATAACCCTTCTTCTTCTTTTTCACAACTTACATACACTTTACTACTCTCTGCACACCATATACAAGTGGAAGGGCCATGTCAGTGTCAAGGTAAAATTTATTTTGCTATTCCTAAAATACATTACTTCTTCGTAACCATATCCACGATTGTTCTAAATTAGATCATCCTTATTGTGCTAATAAAATCTAAAAGTTTCACTTTTAGTAAGAATGAAAAAGTTAAATAATATAAAAAGAAGACTATTAATTCATTTTCTTTAAAGTTTGGGTTATAAATGAATCTCTTATATGAATTAGACTCATTATTGTTATATCTATATGTTTCTTTCTTATTAATCTGTAAACTCTGCAAATCTCATTATTGTAGCAAATTATGTAACGTGAATTAGTTCAATGTGACAGAGTTGAAGCCTATTATGAGAGAAAAGGAAAAAAGAAAACATGCAATTTGAGCACGCATAGCAGAGACAAATTCCAGGAGAGATTGGATTTCAAATTCTATGATTTCCAGGCTCTGGAGGTTTTTTTTTTTCTTTTTCTAACTCTACTTCTTAGTATTAAAAAGGTTCATGGTTACTTAATATTATAATTATTACTTATATTGCAGATAGAAAAAGGGTGGAACAATCTTTTTGTTTCCATTATTTCTATAGAAACAGGGGAAACCATAGCCAAGTCTGGAAAAGCATCAGTACAAAATGGAAAGTGTCATTGGGAAGATTCCATGCTAAGTACCATGTGGATTTCTGAGGATCTTTTACAGCACAATGAAAGCTTCCTCCTTAAGCTTGTTGTTGCCATGGTATGTTGGTTACATTCATTACCATGCTTCACATTTGATTTTGTTTCTTAATGTATGGTAATAAAACAATGTTAACACAAACATATGATAAGATTTGACCTCAAATCATATTCATTATTGGTGCCAAGGAAAATTCCTTTCAGCAGTGTGTTTGGTTACCCTAAACATTGTGCAGTATAACTTACAGAACCTGAAATTGCATGGCTGTTAGGGATCTGCGAGATTTGGGACCCTTGGGGAGGCTATCATTAATTTAGCGAGTTACATTAGACCAGAAGTGAGTACTGCATCATTGCCTTTGAGACAATGTTCTCATGGGACAATCCTACAAGTAAGAATTCTATTTCTTGAATTACATCATTAAATGCAACAAACTTGTTAATAACCTTGGGCTATTACCTGTTTTCAGCAAGTTTTACTCCACCATACTACTGTAGAACACGGACATTGTCAATTTGTCCAAATTTTTATACTTTTTCTATAGTGGTTTAGAAAAGCATATTAATTTCAAGTGCTAGTGAATTTGAATACTCAATGACAAAACAAGATCATAGGTATTCTAAGATGCAATTCATACACATCTAGAAATTAATAGAATCTGTAGAAGGTTTTCAATTGTGGTCCAAAATCATGATTGCAGCTTTTAGGTAAAAACTGGTTTGCCTTTCTTGTATCTAAGTTTTTGTGCAATGGTCAAAAATCTTATCCTCTCTCTTTTCTTCAGGTTAAAATTCAATGCTTGACCCCGAGAAGCAAACACAGGTCTTCTGTTTATAGAATAACTATTCTGCTTTAAGTTATGTTTGCTTTTTTGTAAAAAATATATTTATGTATTTATTCTTATGGGATAACACAGGAAGGGAGCAAATTCATTTGTGGAAGAAATGAGTGTTTGTTCTGATGATGTAGACAGTATATCTGATGTATCTGACAATACATTCAGCAGGGCTAGTGGATCTCCATATCGGGACTATTTAGAAAATACACATCATCGAAGAGAACTTAGCAGTAAGGTATGTGGATTGTTTAGTTAATCAATTTCCATGTAATCAACCTTTTATACCTTCCAATATCCTGTGTTTCAGTCTTTAAATCAAACAATTGTACATGTTAATAGAGGAATGTTCAGTGTTGAAAACTCTTGTGTTTTGGTATGAATCATCAAGTACTTGTTCAAGTTGGTTTTCCCTCTAACATAAGAAGTTGATAAAATCACTTTCTGATGTTACAGAGAATAAGTCCACTGGCAACATGTTCAGATCACGATACTGGGAGCTCCTTGTCCTTCTGGATTGGGAAGCTCCCCCAACAAAGCAATGTCAGTGGATTGCAGAAGAATATGAATGAGAGACAAGATTCAACTTACTCTGAAAACAGCCTCTATCCATTATATGATACCTCCGGATCAATACATTCATCTCCAGTAACCTCAAGTTCAGGGACACCGCTTCAAGGTAAAATTCAAGAGTTTGGGAAAGCTTCACATGCCAGCGATACCACATTGACAAGGAGTGTTGGTTCATCTAAAGATCTCCTGGGTGTGGCACAAGTAACCATTGATTTACTTCATGGTGAAGCAAAGATGTGGGAAGAAAATGCTACAAAGTTGATGGTTGATGTGGAGAGACTGCAAAAGCATTTAAACAAGAAATCGAAGAATAAAAAGGAACTGGAAATGGAGTTGTCAGCATCACGCAAAGAGATTGATGCATTGAAGGATGAAATTCAACTACTAACCTCAGCGATAAAGCAAAATGACAGCAGAAATCTTAAGCTCCAGATCGAAGAGATGGATAATACAATAAAGGAACTGAAGGATGAGATCAAGTATCAGAAAGGACTCAATTGTGACTTGGAGTTGATAAAGAAAACACAGGAGTCAAAAATTGATCTTGTTTCCATCCTACACAAACTAGAAAAGATAAAAGAAAATCAGAAAATGAAGATTGCTGGTCTATCAATGAATTGCTTGCCGTTTCAAGATGTTGAAATTAATAGCCGTGTGCCTGAAGACAGTGAGGAAGAGGATTTTAGTTTGAGCAAGGAAGTGCTACCAGAGAAAATGAGAAAGGAGTTTTGTCATTCAGATGTTGATCTTGGCACTTATGAAAATGCAATAAGATGCCTGCATGAAGGGATTGAACTACAGGAATTCCGGAACTTGGAACTTGAGCACCAACTTATGCAGGAGAAGCACAAAAATATGGAAAGTACTATCCAGTTTCTGGAGAAAACTCTGAACGACAAAGATAAAGAGATGCAAACTGCAAGATGTTATATGGCTCAAACATTAGAAGAAAATGAGGCAAAATGGAAGAGTAGGCTGTTTGAGAAAGGCAAACAAATCATCAACTTTGAAAAGAAGTTGTCTGATGGTGTTTATGCTTTTGGAAATGAAATCTTATCTTTAACACAAAGGGTGCAAGATCTTGAAGCTGAATATTGTGAGAAGCATGGAGAGTCCGGAAAGAATCTGATAATTTCTAGTCCCTTTTCTTCTGACTTTCCATTCTTTTGCTCTGATAGTAGTACTATCAACATCATTGAAGTGTTCCTTGAGTTATATAAGCAGCTGCAGGTTTCAGTAGAAAAACTTAGGGGTCAAGAGAATCTTCTGAGTCAAATGGCATTAACCAAAAAGGAGAATTGTTTCAGTATATCAGATCTTTCAAAAGATGAGGGAAAAATAGATTTAAAGGAACTGACTGAGGCAATCCTATGTACCATTATCCTGTTGAAGAAGTTGCTTGAAACAAAAACAACTTCCTTTGAGTACAAGATTAATTCTCAAGATGAGTTGGTTCGGAGAAAAATCAGAGATGATAATGTATATCAGAATGAAGTTAGAGATTGCAGTGTAAAGGAAAATATATTCTGCATTTCTTGTCAGGAATTGGGAAATATACAGGCAAAATTGATGTCTCATCCTCCACCACAGGCTAAAAGTCAACAGGTTGAATCTGCAGAGACGAACGAGCTGAAATCTGACAATATGCCAGGGAAGGAGAAATCCTGTATAAGGCATTCCAAGCTAGAACTGGAAACTGAAGTTGCTTATTTGCAATCCAAAATTTCTTCAAGTTGCTCAGCTGATTTTCCAAACGATATGAAGTTTCATTATTGGACAAAGGACTCCCACACTTGGATCAACAAAGATCATGTGAGGAATCCATCTTTTGAAAGTTGTGATGATGAAGGCAGTGTTTTGTTTGGACTTGAAGCAGAAAAGGTACAGTTTTCTGAAAGGGTGCTTAGCTTAGAAGCTGAAATGAGACATTTGATTGAAGAAAAGGAGTGGACTCATTTGGCACTGAAGAATACTGAAAATGTTGTAAGAAATCTCCAGGATGACATCAGAAGAATGGAAGGATTGAATGAGGCACAAGAAGTTGAATTGAAAAGAAAGGAGGAAAGCATGCAGAAAAAATGGAAAGAAGCTCAAGAAGAGTGCAGCTTTCTGAAAGTAGCCAACTTAGAATTACAAGCTACAAATGAAAAATTGATTGAAGAATCTAAAACTCTTCAAACAACAAATGATGAGTTAAGAATGCGAAATATGGACTTGCATGGCCAATGTACAGTATTAGATTCTAAACTGGGGGAATCACATATTGCATTTTCTGATATATTGAAGCTAGTTCAAGAATTGGAATACAAAATTACTTCAATGCAGGAAGAAATAGCTTTGAAAGAAAAAACCATTAATGTAGATCTAAATTCCATTATTGAGGAAAGCAGAAAGCAAGAAGAAAGGTTCATTATTGAAGAGAAATTGTTAACACAGACGAATTTAGAAAAAACAGCAGAGGTAGATTACTTGCAGAGAGAGGTTGAACACTTAAGAGATCAGATATCTTGTATCTGTGATAGACACAAGAGGATGGCTTCTAATACTGTACTTGAGGTCTATGATTTATGTGCTGATAAAGCTATGATTGAAGCTGCTCTTCAACAAGAACAGGAGAAACTAAGGCTGCACCAAGCCAAGCTTGATAATCTTCAAGCTGAATACAAAGTCATGATGCAAAATTGTACCGAAGAACTGGCAGCCTCCAGGGCAAACCAAGAAACTCTCAAGGTTAATTATGAAAAAGTAGTTGCTTTGTTGGATAACGTCAAATCAAACGAGGAGAAACTGAAGGACACTGTTAGAGGGCTCGAAGAAGAATTGAAAGCATCTGAACTAGAGAGGCTACAGGCAACAGAAGAAATATTTGAACTAGAAATTCAACTTCAGAAAACAGAAATGCTTCAAGGTGAAATCTTTATCCTTAAGAGATCACTGTATGAAGCAGAATTTGAATTCAGAAGATTGGAAGCTTCATATCAGACGCTATCCTTGGAGTTTGAGGAGCTGAAGGCCAAGAATGCATCTTACATTGGAGGAATCTCAACCACTGAGAAAGTTACATCTGAGTTGGAAGACTGCAAGCGCAGTAAAATTGAGTTTGAGGAACAAATCCAACGGCTGCAATGGAATCTAAAAGCAAAAGAAGCTTCTTGTCTCAATAATGCCCAGTTAAAGTATGAAATTGCCCAAATGACAAAAGACAATGCTGAGCTTCACAGGAGTAAAGATTTTCTTCAACAAGAGAATGAAGAGTATAAGAAAAAGGTTAAAGATCTTGAAGAAAGGCTGAAACAAAAGGATGTAAAAGAAGACCAATATGACGCCAAAGATTGCAGTACTTCTACCACTGCCCTACATGATTTGAACATGTATACAGGTATTGACAAAAACAAAAATAGTTAATTTATTTTTTATTCGTTCAAACTGGCGCCAAAAAGATAATGGGGTTCATAACTTTGGTACTGCAGGGACAGGATAACTGAAGCTGTACCAAATCCAGTGAAGGGTCATTCTTGCCACATCGTTCCTCTAAGCGGGTTCTCTCACTCCTTACATTAGAACCATTCTCTTTGTTCCTTGTTTTCTGTACCAGACTGCAAGTCACAACAATGTAGCTGATTTTAACTTAATTTCGAAAATCATTATTCTATGGGTTTTCAAGCCATAGAACCTCGCTTTCAGGTCCATGAAACTCCATTCCTACTAGTTCTTTCTCCACTCTTTCTGCCACCACTTTTACCAAGATTCAATGATGATTGCTGTACAAGTTAAACTAACAGGAAGCACTATTGTCACGCGTCCAAAATTAAATAACAATATTGTGACATCGCGGTCATTATCCTAACAAGAAAAGTGGTAGCTATATTATAACATGCGCATCAATAAACAAAATATAAACTCGCTATGCATGACGTCGCCATTCTTGCAAATCCTTTTTCTCAACATCACGTTATTAAATAAGCACACGGGAAATTAGCTTTCGTTTAGGTAAGGTAGCAGGCAAATAGCTTTGGATGTGTACGTATTATCTTGAAAGGAGGTAATATGTTATTTTACAGTTTCACTTTACCTACTTGCATTTATTTGTTGTAATAGACAACTTATTAATGTTTTTTCACGTTTATGAATGCTTAAATTACTACAATATTTAAGCAAACGCAAAGGGAATATAACAAGTTACTCATAAAACTAACTATTGCAGTAATCAATTGCCCTAAACGCCAAAATACAGTAAATTAAATTTCATGCAAGCCCTTACTTTGAATCAACTGGTACTCAAGATCAACATATCTTTTGTACGAACGAAGGAGAACAGAAGAAAAATAAAAGGAATACAACACCTAATATACTTTTGGTGTTATAGGCATAACTTCTTTTGTTGCCCAATTTATCTTATTTGTTACAATTAGAGTTAGTAACCTATAAATCTTTTGAATATAATTCCTCTAGTAATGATGATGATTGTAAATTGTAAGATTAAGAATTTAGACAATATCAATTAACCATTAAAAGAAACCAAAAACATACAAAATTGAACACCAGTTACTTTGAAGTCGCCAAAGCCGGTTGAGAATTATTTGAGAAAAAAAATTCTGAAAATATGCAGTATAAGAAGTAACCAGTTCCTATTTACGATATACTGAGGCAAAGTATTGACCATCTCTTTTTTGGTAATTCTGTTTTTATTCATATACAAGATTGGAATTTTCAACGAAATTTTTTTGGAAAGAATAATCAGGGCAACTATTTATTTACGTAAGAATGATGAATTAACAGCGCCATTTGTTAATCCAAAATATACAATTCGTGGAGTTCCATATAATCAGAAAAACAATGGCATCTACTGAACACTTATAAATAAGAACCTCTTGAGAATCGACATCAACTCCATCAGATTTTTTCTTCTCCGTGTCCTTTTAACTTCCTTTTTACAGTATGGAATATGCTCGGACCACCTCAACAATTGGTGCTCGGCATAAAGGACACTTACCACCACCACGAATTAACTCATTGGCACATTTTGAACAAGTGCACATGTGCCCGCATCTGCAACAAATTGCAATTTGGAGAAAGGAAGAAACAAAACCATTGTTCAGAAAAGTTACGAGTATAAAGTACAGACCCCAAATGAAATGTACAGTATAATGTATATACCTGTACAAAAGAGAATCGATATGGTTATCACAACAAACACAGCAAGTTCCTTTTTTCACATGCCCCCATTTAGACCCATCATCAGATGTCTCAGCATCCAATCCTACAAAATAAATTAATATATAATATGAACAAAAGGATATAAAGAAAGATAAACACCTATAACTGACATTTAAATAAGTCAACTTGCACTATCATGAAAAGAATTAAACCCCTCATACGAAGTTAAAAAAAATGACTGCATTGACAGAAGAGAAAATAAATCACACCTTTTTCACCGGCTGAACGGTTCAGAGCTGCAGATACTTCCTGTCTGACAGAGCGCTGCAACTCCAGTTGCATATCCATGCAGGCCTCCAACATCCTCTGCATGTGATTCATACCTTGCTGAAGTCTTGCCATATCTGATCTTAAATCATTCATTATCTCCCACTCCTGCTCCCAACCAGCAAACAATACCAGTACTTCAAAAAGGATTTTAATAAAACACAGTATGAAAACTATTTAGGCTAAGAAAGAACTCCAGAAATGAGAGGTAAAATAAGTTGACCGATTGTCAGAAAGGCAAATCAATATTCAATACCTGAATGACATCAAAGATTTCAAACGATAATTAGCATAAGATTATAAGCTACCTAGAAATCATTTTAATTAGACTATGTTTATAAACTACTTAGAATTCATTTTAGTATAATGTTGTTAGATTCAACTAATACTTTTACTTGGACGCCTTAATAAATATATGTGGCATCATTTAACACGTAGCAATCAACACAGAATGTAATGGAAGAGATATGAACAACATCCTAAACCCAATCAAATTTAATAATTGTCTAGCTTAAGGTGAGTGTTTACTAGCTTGGTAGTGACCACTTAAGATTCGGCAAAGAAATGCCTAGATTGGTTGCGAGTAAATGAGAGAAAGAAAGAAGTAACGTAATACTATTCTACATGATATTACATGAATGGAAGTCCACAAGGAAATTAGATCTGAAAGATGCTCACAATTTCAGAACGATGCATGTTATGGCGAGACCATCCAGTTTGATGTAAATCCTGGTGCCACAGAGGTTGTGGCGGAGGCACAGGTGGAGATGGCAACACCAGTGAAGGTCTGTTAATTGTTTCATGCTGACCCTCAGCTCGTTCACCATTCTGCTGATCTGGGTCCCGTTCAGGTGAAGCAGGAGTTGGTGTTGGCAAGTTTCGATGCAAATCCCAGTCAATTGGTGCACGACCTTGCCTTTGTACATATGACTGTATTAGTTGGTCCAGACTTTCACGGAAACCACTGCGTAGAAGGTTAGAAACACTTCTCCTGAAATATTTGCAAAAATCCATAACGATCATGAGGCTCACTGGCAAGAATAAATGAAAGACAATAAATGAAGTATCAACCACATTCAGTACAATCTCAATGTATAAATTGCCTACTCGTTCAGATTTTGTAAAGGGTAAAACAGATATTGGATGAAAAGCAAGTCATTCTTGTGAGAAACACCTCTGATTTCCATTTCATAAAGGCCCATTGGGACAAATTGAAATCCATCTGAGGCAAAAGATCCAAAAGGAAAAAATACCTGCTCAGAAGTTCTCTAAGCTCCATACTGTATACATTATCATCATCAGGTGGATGAAATCTATTGAATCTTCTAACAGGAACCCCACGGTGATTCCTCGAAACTCCAGAAGGTCCATCAGACCAATTACCAGCAGTTTCCCTTGTGTTATCTTCATGCCAAATTCTTTGAGCTTCCCGTGGATGAGGATCTTCCCCAGCTAAATTTCTGGGAGGTTCCTGCGGCCAATCATTGACTGACCTTCCATCTCTCGTCTGATTGAATGGACTCTGTTGCCAATTTCCTCCCCCTTCCTCAGCAATTTGTTCCTGCCAATTCCCTCCTTGATTACCAGTTTCTTGCCAACTAATACTCTCACTTGTGCTACTCTCCATAGTTCCTGTTCCATTAGGCAACTGACGCACATCAGTTTCCAGGTTCCTAATCTGCTGTTGTTCATAATTTTCTTGTTGGCCATCTACCATACTGTTTGCTTGGTTTTCATCCCCTCTTGCTTCAGTGGCATTACTATTTGATGTGGTATCAGGATTTGTGCCTGCTTGACCACGGACAATATTTTCTAATCTTGAACGAAACCCCTCCCTGGATTACATATTTAAGAATCAATGAATGACAATGAACTAGTAACTATGACAGGAACAAATTGCACGCACAGTATTCATTGACATACCATATCGGAATAGAACTATAGAAGCATAATCATAAACATATTTATTATAAGCATACGTTAAATAAAAATGTTAAAAGGATATAAACAAAACAAGCCAAGTTAACACACATGGTATAGCCCAGCGTCTTATCAAAGGTCATAAATATATACAGCTCAGAAAATAGAGTAAGAAACTTACGAGAACAAACTAAAGTGCTAACAAACATAACTTAATAAATGGGAATTATAAAAAATAATAATTTAATCATAAATATTTTATTTACAGTGCCACTTGGAAGAGAAGAAACCTATTATAAGTAAGACCACAAAAATCAGCGAGAATGTGTTATTGGTACATTGTCATTCTGAACAAAAATGAAATTTTTCTTGCAGAATAAATAAAAATAAACATTCATTTAAAACCATCAACAAACAAATATCAAAAGAAATTATACTCTTCCCCATACCAAGACTATTTCCCATGATATAATGAATTAGAATGAAAATCAACCATTGTGCACGAAATTACATAATGCAAGACATGGAGTCCATAAAAATTCCACCAACGTGTGCCTAAGTTACTACTTCTTGACACAGATGTTAGATCATCTCAATTACTTTTATTTTATTTACCAAAAGCTACTAGTCCCTGTCACAAATAAGTATTGGCAGAAGAAACACCCACATATTGGATTTAAAAGAGAACATTCATTTTCATTATAGGATAGTATAACATATTTCTTTCTTATCTTGGAGAAGCCTAAAATATAACAAGGTAAGGCCCAGTTTTATTTTGGATCAGTTTAGCCTCTAACAATAAAAGAAACAAAAATAAAAGCCCTAACTAGATTGAATAAATAATGAAACGGGTGGGGGTGGGAGTTGGGGGACACTTTGGAAAACTCTTGAATTGCGTACCTTAAACCAGAGACTGTGTGCCGTTGTCTTAGCTGAACTAATTCACTTGCGGCCATAGATGGTGGCCTCTCGTCTTCAACAGTTCTTTCATTTCGGAGGAATCTACCTCTAAGCAGTGACTGAAAGATGTAATTTCACATAGATAGTAAATTTACAAGAACAAGTAATCATGGTGAAAAAAAAAATTTAATCGAAGTGATGAGTGCATAAACATCTCCTAATCAAATGATTTGTCAAAATTTCAAAATAATTAAAAACAAAAAAGTAATCAACTGAATAAATCAAATTGAAAAAGAAAGCAATAAATTTTAAGAAACAATAAAAGATCTCTTATAATAAGCATATTATATATAGAAACAATTTGGCCCACTATCCTCCATGACAATTAACAGAACCAAAGGAATTAAGAGAAATGTTCTTCCTTCCTTCTATTATTCCCCCCAAGAAAAAGGTTTGCTAACCCAGAGCACAGAAATGCCATTGAATAATATTCAAAATATGCCATGTATCAGGCAAGAAAATAACTAGGCACATTTAGCAATCTTAGTATTCCCTTCTAGAAAAAAGTTCGGTGATCCAGACCACAGAAATACCTCTTTAATAATATTCTAAAAATGTCACGCATCTGGCAAAAAAATAACACAGCACATGTAGCAACTTTAAATACTAGGACCAATAGCAATTGATAATCATATCCAAGGAGGGAGAAACCACAATCAAAACCAGACAAGTTAGCTTAGAAGAGTGGAAACCACGTGCAAATCACTTAATATTAAGACAAAGAACAATGCTCACTTTTAACAGATATTATGTTAAATAGTGCAACTATCAAAGCCTCAAACTAAACTCAGGTTCTTATACAATTCGTTACCTCCATGATCATCTCAGGTTTTCTATTAAGTGAAGACACCATCAGTTGCAAAAAATTTCAAATAGAGTACTCAACAAACCTGAATACGATTGCGATGAGCAAAATCAGAAACAGCTCGATGCTCCAGCAATCCCTGCAGCTCTCTTTGTCTTTCCCTTTCTATCCTCACAAGCAAATCAACTAGAGCCTGTCTTCCACGCAACCTCAACATGTCCCGCCGAACATGCTCTGGCTGACTCTCATCATTGTCAGCTACATCACGGACTGGATCAGCTTGAGCACCGTCACTTACTTGAGAATCCCTACGGCTCCCACGCGAACCTCTCTGCTGGCTAGTCATTTGTACCCATTCCCTGACAATTCTTACCCTCTCACGCTCTGTTTCTCCAAGCCATTCTGCTCTCCGGTTATTGTTTCGCTGACTCACATTGGAGGAATGATCACTAATGCCACTTTCCATCCACCCCCGAACAATCTGTCTAACTCTCTCCCTCTCAACTTCGCCAAGATCAGGAGATTGCTCCCTGCTAGACCCGTTATGATCCCCATGTGCATTCCTCGACCCAATCTGATCATGTGACCAAGTACCATAATCATTTTCACTTTCACTTGCATCCCCCAAACTCCCATGATTCTCACTGCCTCGACTATCTGACATGGTACTGGACACATTGGTATTAGAGTCAGAATTCCTCTGCTGCCGCAACCTTACCCTCATCCTTTCCCGTGCCCGGTTCAACAAATGTTCATCTTCCAATTCACGCCACATCTGCAAAATGGCAGACGCCTGAGTGCTTGGCCTCTCCACAGCCCCCTCCTGGCCAGAAGTTGGAGACTGTGAGCCCCTCAGAAAAGAAGAATCCAACATCGAGACTGTATGCAAACCCGCAAGCGCCATCAATTCAGACTCTCGATTCCTCCTCTCAATAGTAGTTATCATTTCCTGTGCCTGCCGTGCAGCCCATCTGCTCAAAATTCTTGAATGCCTCCGGCGTGCAGCCGACGACTCCGCCAAATCATCCCCTTCAAGGTCAGACCTCCGTCTCCTCCGAACCAGCTGATCGCTCTCATCATCCTCGTCATCAGGTGCGCGGGAGGAGCTACATGAAGCAAACGGCATACACTCATCCAAGTGCCCACGCATAAACTCCTCCAGCCCCCTCTCAAACTCGGAATGGGAATCAGCAGGCTCGGGTTTCTGCTGTAGCGGCTGAAAATCTGTCATCCTCACAGAAAATTCCTTCCTCTACCCTCCTCTCACCACTACACTATAGAGAACCCAACCAACCTCTATCCCTGTACGTATCAACCCACGAAGCATAAATACACCTCAAACAAACTCCATTCCTAAGACTAACATAAATACAGAGCAGTGCTAAGCCACCACCATTTCAATCTCTCGGAAACCGAAAAGGAAAACAAAAAAGAAAAAGAAAAAAGGGAACCCCAATCTGGGAGTGAAGGCCATGGGGAAACAGGGGAAACAGGGGAAGAAATGAAAAAGGGTTTCCCTAATTAAACTGAAATTCAAAGCCCCACCGAACATGCCACCTGATAAACGATGCGAGTCAAAATCAACATACACAACCACGAAGAATTCTGGTGCAGAAAAATAAAAACAAAAGAAAAGAAAAAGAAAATTGCCGAAATCAAGCCAAATTATCGAAATTAAATCAAATTCGGGATCACCGAAAATGGGAAGGTGAGGTGGAAACCGAAGCAGGGAAGAGGCATAGCACTTACCTGGGATGAAGGGGGAAATGGAAACCCTAGATTTCGTGGTAATGGAGGAAAATTGAGAAGCGAAGAGAGAAAATTTTGGTGAAAAAAATGGAAATAGAACACAACACAACGCAAACAGAAAAAGAAAGAGAGATGGGAAGAGCCTTTGATGGGACAATTTATAAATTATTACAGGAGAGAGAGAAATAAGAGAGAGAGTGGTGTGTGCCTAATCTAATCTAATCTTAACACGAAATTTGTGTTTTCCATTAACCATGTTTTTTCTTTTACAAAAAAACAAACAAAAACAAACAAAAAGACTCAATTTTTATTAAAAGCTTTGCTCCACTCCACCTATATTTCACATAAAAAAAATCATTATGCTCGTTATTTTTTTATATAGATAAAACACTTATAATCTTGTCGCAAATTTTATTATTCACGTAAATCTAAAAAGATCTGGTTTGCAAACATTTTACTTAAGTGAAAGTTTTAATCATGATAAACAAACTTAGTGTATTTTATCTCAAATAAACTTAATTTGGTAATTTCTAATATACTAATCCTTTTGTATAGTAACAATATTTGTGAGCTATTTATTATTTTGACGTATTTCTTAAATATCAACTGAAAGGTAGTTTCTGACACCCCTTATAACTAACATTTTAGTTATTTTCTGTTAACAATAACTTTAATACGTTCTAACTTATTTTAATATTACAAATTTGATTTTTTTTATTATAAATTTGAATATATTTTCAAAGTTAGCATCAAATTTATCTATGTTATATGTGATGGATTTACATATATTTTTTTCATCATATGATTATAGCCATATATGACATTAGTTTTGCACATATAAGACATTTGACACAAGTTTTACATCAAAACCTTACGATAAATAGTGTTATGGGTCTTTATTCTTATATAGTATTTAACTTTGTCTATTATATCTAATGTAGGACTTTTTGACTCACACTTAGACTATTTTCAATAATAAAGATTCGCTTAAGTCTTCATGTAGATGTAAAGAGTGTGATAGAAATCTAATTAGGATGCAGATTTACGAAATTTTAAGAGTCATAATTACAATATGAATTATAGGGGTCATATAATTACATTACAACATATCATGGGTGTTGGGAATTTATAGGATTTATGAAAATATAAGAGATATGAGATATATGATAGATATAAGAGATGTTATATGGAAGAACTTGTTATCTTATTTTAATCAATATATATATATATATATATATATATATATATATATATAATACAATATGTAATAAAATATAAAACATCAAATATTTATAATATCTCAATCTTTATTTCATAATTTTAAAATTGAAAAATATTTTTAAAAACATAAATATTTTATAAAAATTAATTAAAATAAAAAATATATTAAATAAATATTCTGTCATATAATAAATTATTGAAGAAATCAAGCAAATCATGAATGATGTCGCTTGGTTGGAATTTGCTATTGAATCTGATTAGAATGAATTTGAAATTGGTATGGATGAAGTTGAAGTTGACAAACGCAATGTTATCTTTAAATCATTAGAGAGTGTTATCAACTTTGATATCAATATGAGCGATTTGAAAGATTTTCTTTATTTATCATTAGATATGTTAAATCAAACTCAATGTGTGGTCTTCACTCTTCATCGCGTTTTATAAAATGGTCAATCGGTAATCACATTTGAATAAATTAAAAATAGCCATCCAATAACTTTACTTAATTTTTTTTAGTCACAAAAATTATTGATCCAGTAATTTTTTTTTCTAAATACAAATTGAAACGAAATGGGAATTTAAATGAGTGCATGTAAGATAATAAATCTTTTCAGATATCATAATTTACTAATTTTGTCATTTTTAAGGCAAAGCAAGGAACTCATTATAGTTTTAAAATATTTTCTGTAATTCTATTCCTTTTTCCATCGTCTCGCCTTTTTTTTTTTTTTTTCATTTTTTTTCTTTTTATTTTTAATTTTTTTTTTTTTTTTTTTTTTTTTTTTTTTGTACATATATTTTCGTCTTAATTTAAATTGATAGCTTCTAGGAGGAATTTTATTGTCCTTTAATATCGATAAAATAAAAACTACTGCATCATCAATTTTTCTTTTTTAATACAAAAAATAATATTTGTTTTTCTTCTTGTGACAATAAAAGTTTATAGTACTAAAGTGAAATTAAATAGCTGTAAGTTTTAACAGGCATGTCTTAATTAAAATTCACACATCTTTGACTTTAGGTTCACTTTCAATAGAATTAAAATTTCTTGTAATAAGTGAAAGCCACGAAAGTACAACTACAAGAGTAAAATAACTTCAAGAAGCAAAACTCTATTAATTCTTTACCTTTTTCCTTAATTAAACTTGTAATGTTTTGTCTTATGTCTTCTTTTTTTCTTGTTCAATATATATTTATATGGTAAGTCTTCCTCTCCTTTACAACTTCGGATGTATATTTGCTAGACACAAGTGTATCCTTCAATTGAAATAACTTTTTTTTGTTGTTTACTTTAATGAAATAAATTTATTTGTAAAATCTTATTTTAAATCATTAGTAATATCTTTTCGGCTACTGAAATAATTTTACTTTTTAAAAAATGGTTTCATAATATTCAATTTTAAAATAAACTTTAGAGATAATAAAATATTAACAAGACAAAAGTAAAATAGTTTCTATTAAATGTAAAAACATAGAAAATGACATTTTAAAGGTGATACTAGTTTAAAAATAATGAGACTCGATTATTTTAACATTAAAAAGTTTTAGTATAAATAGTTTTGTTATAAACAAGTATCATTATTTTAAAACATATCACTTATCTAGAAACTACTTTTCTAGAGTTATTTAGCTTCTCACTAAAAGTCCTTCCTCCCTGGTCATCTGATTGAAGAATTGATACCGTAGTAGTGATCCTCATAGCGAGCTCTTCATTTTAAATCGATTAGTTTCTTCGTTCACATAAGTTCAGTTTCAATCATTTTTATTTATTTATTTATATATATATATATATATATATATATATATATATATATATATATATATATATATATATATATATATATATATATATCCACTTGCATGCATGCGTCTTTTTAATCATCAGTATGAGTCTCTACTCATCAGTTACCATAAGAGTATGTCCTAGTCGTTTTTGTGATGTTTCTATGAGTAGATAGAGCATCCTGTAGAGTTAGAATTGTTTGGCATTTTTAGAGTTGTCTATGTTGGATAATAAGTAAGGGAAAATAATTGCACTATTTTTAAGTTATAAACATGTTTGAATTACTAATTTCATGATTGTACTATGATTTATCGGCATGATTGAGTTGTGTGATGAGTTTTACCTGTTGAATTGGAGGTTAAATCCTCCAATTTACATGATTTGATTATATGATGAGACTTTGAAATGTTGTATGATTAGTACTACAAATGTGATAAATTGAGTTGACAATGTTGTGAACTTGTAATTTGTATGTTTTGGCATCTGTAATGGCTTAGATTGGACTGTGATAACATAATTATGCAGAATCACGTTCTGCAAAATTATGTAGACTCGTTGAGCGAGAATACACTCGCTGAACGAAACCGAAGTTAATGAGCTTACCGACTTTGTTGTTGCTGAGTGAGAATACCCTTGTTGGACGAATTTTGGAGGAATTTACCTTTGTAAGTTCTATTGATTTATTCATTGATCAAGTGGGTCGGACTTTAGGCACTACTTGCTGAGCAAATGTATGATTTCGCTGAGATTATATATCATAATCTAGTAGTCATTTTTTAGACTCAATTTTGGTTTGTTGTGGAAAGTGTGGATTATTACTTAGGAAATTATTGGTATGAAATTGAATCAAGATTGGTGATATGAGGTTGAATTGAGATTTGTTGATGCTAATTCAAGGGGAATTAGTATTGATTTATAATAGTACATGCATTGGCATATGGATCCAGTTGGAAGTTATCCTAGTGCTCTAATGACCATCAAATTCTCAAGTAGAGAAGGATGGGGCATGTAGTGAGAGGAGCAGGAGGTCCTAGTCTAGGGATTTTACCTTGGCCAAACATGTTTAACAAACTAACCATGTTAACCTTGTGTGTGGTAGGGTAAAATTTATTGACAATGGCTCTGCAAAGCAGTAGAGGCCACCACAAGTGCACAACTTGTCAGGATTTAATATCAATGCATATATCCGGATAATTGAGTCTTGTTTAAGTCATTATATGTGTATATCTTTACCAATGATTTATATGATTGATCAAGTATGTGACGATTTTTTTTCTATCATATGAAGAACTCTTTTACACATTAACTTACCCTTCTCTTGTTTTTTTGTCTTGTTTTTTTTTTTTTTTTTTTTTTTTTTTTTTTTTTTGCGACGATCACCTATGCGATGATAGCAGATGAAGTTGCAGGTTTATGACACTTCTGGATGATGAGGAGTCATTAATTAGATTAGTGGAATGTTTCGGGGAGCTATCTATGGTAAGTGGTTAGCCTATGTATAGAACTTTGTGAATTTTTAGTTTGTTTGTATAAATGTTATATTTTTATAATCCTATCTTTTGTAAAATTGTATTAATATACTTTATACACTGGTTTATTTGTTTTAAATATTATGATGAAACATTATATTTAATTAGTTTTAAGATACTAAAATTGAGATATTAGTATGTTAAATTTTGAAATTAAACAAAATCTTGTAGTTTTGTAAATAGAGTCACAAGGTTGTATTTTTTTTTTTTTTTGTGTCAAGTATCCAAGTATAAGTATAGAATTTCATATTGAGAAGAATCTAGAAAGTGACGTGTAAAAATATATCTATAAATACTAAACTTTATTTATTTTTTATGAAAGTAGTATCATGAACAAATCCTGAATCTGCATAATGTTCTTCTAAGAAAAAAAAAATCAATAATAGTATTAAAATTAAATTTATCTTAGCAATTGATTTAAATATAAACAAAAACATGTTTCATGGTCGTAAAGTTCCAATTCAACCAAAATTAGGATAAAAAAAATGTATTAAGATAAATACGTGGACAATACATGGTTCGTTTATTGTCTTAAAATTCACGATAAAATTCAATTCTCATATCTAATAGAAAAATAACTAAGAGTTAAAAAGTTATACTTCAGATAAAAATATATAGAAAATGATATTAAAAAGTATTTTCTAAGTCTAGTTTAATTTTATTAAATCAAATAAAAAAATAAATTTATATTTATTTATATATTTTAAATCGATCTTAATCTCTAATAACGTAAACATTCTAACCAAGTAGTATATAATATATAAGAATGAAAAAAACACTTCCAGATACTATACTTTAAAATTTTGAACATCTTATAATTTTTTTCGTTGTTGGGGTTGAAAAAAAAAATCCAAAACATCCCGCTCAACTTTTTGCTTTTTCATGGCAATACCCTAAAAAGATCTGAGGGTCATTCATTAGTTTGGAAAATGGAAAGAAACATGAACGAGACTTCTAAAGAAAACATGTAATTACTGTGTAGTTTTCTTACGTTGTTTTAATGAAAAAAAAATTATCAAAGAAATATTTAAAAAAAAATTAAGGGAGAAATGGCACTCTTCCTTCCCAGAAAAAGCAGGTAAATTAAGAGTATTTAAGAAGTGTGCAAAAAGATATTTTTGGTCCTTTACTAATTTTATTCCGTATGGCTAGATACGTGGACATCTGCTTATTACATTCTCATAAATCATATTTTTTAAATAAAATATTATGTACAAAGCAAGTCCAAATAAGTGGTCATAAAATATATACAGATAAAATAGGAAAAAAAACAGAATTCAGTTAAGTAAATATAACATCCTAAACATGTAATTTTGAATATATTCAAATATATAAATTTTACATATATATATATATATATATATATATATATATATATATATATATATATATATATATATATATATATATATAATTAATTTTTACTATAAAAATAAAATAATAATCTTATATTTTAATATATTAAAACTTTTTTTTTTATTTATCATATCAACCAAATCATTCATAAACTCTAAAAAAATTATCTCTAAATTCACTTATCTTTACTTCCAAATATCTTTAAAAAATAAGACAAACTTTACTTCAAAATTAACTCAAATTCATTCACTTGCTCTTTCTCAAATTCATCATCTAAAGATAGCACACTACTACGATCTAAAATAATTTTTTTGATTCATCTATTTATCGTGATAAATTAAAGTATTTACTTTTTTCACAAATACTACCGTAAGTACTAGTATTAAATAAAAATCGAAGTATTAATCTATATAATTGAACAAATAAATAAATTAAGCTTTTAAATCATTCAAATATTATTGAATAATATTATAATATTTAAAATCATATCAAAATTTCAACATAATATATAAAAGTAGTAAATAATTACGATAAAAAAATTAAAAATGGGTCAAACCACCTACGTATCTAATGCAAATTTGAAATGTTGAATAATGACTTCACATTGTAATTTTTGCTTGAAGAAAAAAGTGACAACAATGGTTTACATTGATTTTTATCCTATTCATCAAATTGCTCAAGCTTAAGTTATTTCTACTTTTATGAGTTGCTTCTAAGTTTATTCCGAATTCGGTTTAAGATTACAAGCTTATTTATCCAATGTTTGTCCATAATTTTTTCGGGTACATTAATAAAATTTAAATTTATGATTTCATATCAATTATTCAGACCCTTGTTATCACACCAGTTCAATTCTCGTGGCTTAAACTTTGTTTATATATTTGTAGAATTTTAATATGCTCACTACTTTTTCATCAAATTCAAACAATACACCGGTATCTTTAAGTTTAAATGAAATTTATCAATAAAAATACGTAAAACAGAATGAATGTTATTAACCTATTAACAATAAACATTTTATTGGAAAAAAATGAAAATTAAAGAACTGAAAAATTTAAAATTAGGGAGAATTTGATAAAAAAAAATAAAAATCAGAACATGCTATTTTATTGATATGACATGTCAAACTTTTAAAAAATAAATTAAAGTTAACTTAGATTATATCAAAAATATTTTTAAAATTATCTTTAATCTACAGTAATTTGTCAATATTCTAAATTTAAATTTAAAATTAATTTTAGGGAATGCAATTGAATTTTTAAATTGAAAAAATTACAATTATAAATTTAATGTCAACCTAAGTTTTATAAAATTGAGAAAATTAAATAACAAATATTTAAAATAATGTTACTATATCCTTTATATGAATTTGTTGACGAGTTTATCTTAAATTTCTTCTCTAATTTGGTTCTCATATTCATGAATATGATTCATTTTGATTTTTATATTATCTTCTTTTTTTCTAGTTAAGTAAGTCTCAATATATTTTAATAGAGTCAATTTGATAATTTGTGTTAAATTAGTATTAGTAGCATTTGAAATGTGTCAAGTGTTAAAATTTAGAAGATGTCATATATCAAACCAAAGGAATTCAAAGGTAGAAGATAACCTAAATTTTGATATATGATATCTTTAAGCAATGTTAACACCAATTTAATGAAAAAGACAAAATTATTGTATTTAAAAAATCTAAAAAAAGTATTAAAACCAAAGTGATCATATGTCAAAATATAAAGATCAAGTTACTAATTAAGTCATAATATAAATGTTGAGAAGATAACAAAAACAAATAACAGACGAAAGTAAAATCCAAATCGAATTTTTTTTCTATGTAAATAATATGCAAAACAAATGGATGCACAAAATAGAGAAGGTAGAAATCAACATGCACCAAAAATGTGTTAACATGATGAAAATAGTCTCAATATGTAGAAAAATAGTCCATGGAACATAATCGAGTAAAATCTTTCATTAATAACAATTAATAGGTTAATAGGTACATCACAAGTTTTCTTGAAGCTTACAAGGATCAATAGAAAAAAATATTGTTATCAACAATGTGATAACAACACAAGAAAACTTCAATTAGTACTTCACTAAACCTCAAAGGGAATCATGTAAAATAAAATATTTTCTCCAAACTGGTTTTTCTACACATGTTTACACATGATAAATTGATTATTCTCTTCTTCTTCACTCTTTAGTAACTTTTTTCTTTTCTAACAGAAAATACTCACAACTTTTGCTTCTATCTCTCACTCTTTATTTTCATTATAAAATCCTAAAAGTCTAATGCAAACGATTACATAATTTTTAAATTACATAATGGATTAGAAATCTACGAAGAAAGAAAACATCATTTTTTTTCTTAATTAAATAGTATGTGCCCAATAAATTTGATCCACATGATAATGAATCGTAAAATAATAATAAATTATATATTTAGAAAAGAAAAACAAGTAACAAACAGATACTAGTTCGTGAATGATAGAAATAAACTTAAACTAAATTAAATTAAATTGTCATACTTATTAATATATTAAAAAGATTTTTTTAATTATTTATTAAAGATCTAATATCAATTAAAAATAAAATAAATAAATCACATATAAAACGAATATATGTAAATTTTAGCTTGTAAGTCTATTTGATTGGATTCAACTAAGTTTAAATTTCACTCTTAAAAGTATTAATCATAACTTATAATCTAACACATCCATACTTTGAACTAACTAATTACCCAACAAGAACACCATAAAAGATTAAACGTCACCATTGCCATAAAACACTCTCTAGAAGTAAAAGACAGTGATGAAAGTAAGGTAATTTGGTTCCTTTAACTTTACCAGAAAAAAAAAAAGAAACAGTTTTTAATTAACGAATGGAATTGTGTTTTAGTGGTGTGATTGGTTCAAGAAGTAGATTTTTATTTTTTGGATTATTTTGATGAAGAATGGATGTGTTGTATAAAGGTAGGGAATGTTTGTTGTTCCCTTTTGTGTTGGATAAATTTCCAACTTTTAGGACTCAGTACACTATGAGTACCAATTCGTACTCTCATCTCAACCATAATATATTTAATTCAAACTTTAAATTAATCACAACTAAAAACTTGGCGATTAATGAATTTTAAATTAGGTCTTCTAAAAACCTAGAAAATTCATGTTCATTTTATCCTTCAAGCATCAACTCATCTACCTAACCAAATTAATTTGGGTCAAATGGTTTGTTCAACCATCAATCATCACACTTAGTGATTGAGCTGACCTACTATTTATATAGTTATAGCATGGATTGTGATTTTTTAAACTTTATTATATATGTTTCTCTAATTAAAAAGCTCAAAACGGAAATTAGGTTTTTCATTTTTTTTTTTACCTGAAACTAGAGTTATATATCTTTCGCAATCCCATGAAATTACAATACATTATAGAAAATATTATGTTTAATTAATTGGATAATACTCACTTTCATTTAAATGTGTCAGTTTGATATCCGCTTTTAAAAAGATGTCAATTGAGTTTCAACTTTTAAAAAAATGTCTCAATTAGGTCCTTTTCAGCAAAAAAAAAAACTATTAACACCGTCAACAGTATTGATATTTAAAATAAATTACAAAATTAAATACTGATATTTATATCAAAATTTAGTGGTAAAAGTCATCAATTAACGACTTTAGTACTTTTTGTCGGAAAAGATCCTGATTAAGACATTTATCAAAAGTTGAGACTAAATTGACACATCTTTAAAAGCAGGTATTAAACTGACACATCTGAACAAAAGTGAAAGTGAGTACCATCCGACTAATTAAACCAAAATATTAATATACAAATAAGATCAATTGAGTTGCAAGTTATTCTCGAGTGTTATCATATGTGTATATGTGTGTATTAGAATCAATTTATTAAAGTGTTTTTCTATTGATTCTTCTTCTAATCATATTAACGAGTGATTAAAAGAAAAATCACTGGTTACACCTAACCAAAATTAGTTTTACCAAGAAAATTATATTGAACGTGAATCTTCTTAAAATGTGTGGAACGGCGTGCAATTAGTTTATAATCAAAGATTATGGTGGTCCTGATTACGGAAACTAACCCAAGACCTAATTCTAGGTGGGAACCACATTTTCAAATTAATAATGATATCGCGATTCTCAAGCATGATTAGAAACTCAATAAAATAGTATTTTGGACACTCATCGAATTTTTCTTTCACCGTTAAAATATCAAACTTATATTCTCACTGATATTTTATAAGTATAATTTGATTAATAATTTAATCCAGATTGTGATTGTTGACTCAGACTCTAATGAATATATTCAATATTGAAATACTACCGTAATGTATTGGTTTGAGTTACGCACCGAAATTTATATAAAAAATAAAAGTTTAATTAGTCGGATGGTACTTACTTTTGTTTATATGTGTCAGTTTGGTATCCATTTCTAGAGATATATCAATCTAGTTCCAATTTTTGAAAAAATGTCTTAATCATAATCCTTTCAGACAAAAATTATTAAAATTGTTAACTTAATTAATGACTTTTACCACTAAATTTTGATATAAATATCAATACTTAATTTTGTAAATCATTTTAAATATCAATATCGTTAACAGTGTTAATAACTTTTTGCTGAAAATAACCTAATTGAGGCATTTTTTCAAAAGTTGAGACTCAATTGATGTCTTTTTAAAAGCAGGTACCAAACTGATACATCTAGATAAAAGTAAGTATTATCCGACTAATTAAACGAAAAGAAAAGAGAGTGTCATAGACTTCTTCTTATACGAAAACGTAGATACAATGTATTTTCCTTGAAGATTGAAGTATTTATTTTAATCCATAATGGAATTAAGAAAAATATAAAGTTAATTAGATGGATGCATGTGTTTTAGACGTTGAAGAAACCAATTCACTTGGGTTGTTTTCAAGTCACTGTCTCACCTTTCAAGGGCAGATATCTAAAATTTCGAACATTCGTCCTTGTTTGACTTCAAATTTTATATATTATTCCTCATCTTTCACCCTCGATTTTCTGAATTCTGCAAAAACTATTCACTCATTATGTTTCCAATTTGGTAGATTTCGCTTACCAGCTTCGACCTCTTCCATACTATTTAGAAAAAGAAAAATAAAATCGGAGGGAGGATAAATTATAAAACTCTTAAAAATTATTATTCAATATATACTTACTTCTTATTGTAAAAGTTATCATCCTCACAAAATTATATCAAGTTGATTCTTTTTAATATTATGTGCTTTTGTTGCTTCTACTTAGTACTTTTTTTAAAGATTCTAATACTTAAGTTAATCAAAGACATTATGTGCTTAAATCAATCAAATAGTAAATATAGTAATAAATATGTAATGATAAATTATTATTGTGACTACTTTATATTTTTAATATTGGATTTTTAGTTGAACGAGTTTATAATATAATTATATTTTCAACCAAGTTTCATGATTAGTGGCAAAAGAGTCCAATTATCCAACTATTTGTCTCAATTTTAGGTTAGTTATAAGTAAATTTGAGTCTCATGACGAACAGAAATAAAAAAAAAACTTAACAAAATATATATTAAAAAAAACTCAATTATTTTAAGATTTTGAGTTTGAGATTGTGTTATAATATTTTACCTGAATGGAATAATGAATGTTATTTAAGTAATAAACATTATTCCCACTTATCTAAATGTGTTGGAGAGATACCTTATCGACGAAATTGTGGAATAATATGTGTTGGAGAGATACATTATTGATGAAATTGTGGAATAATTTGATGATCAAATATACTTTAAAAGTATTTGTAATTATAAACATATAATACAACATATTTTTTGGAAAAAAACCGGTATATATTGATGTATACATTTATCTATAGATATTTATAAGGCTTATATAATTTTTATATTATGAATTTTATCATAGTTTAATTTGGGAAATGTTATACAGAGTTAAATATGATTTTAGTCTTTGACTTTTAATATAAAATTAAAATTTATCCATTTTTAATATTTTGATACATTTTGGTCTCAAAAATTAAAAAAACAATAAATATAGTCATTTTATCCTAATTATGTATTAAATTTTTTTGACGTATAAAACACGTTTTCAAGTTGATATTGAAGCGAGAACGCGTGAAACTTTGTGAAGAACTTACATGCTATCATCAAATGTGTATGATATGTAACAAATATAATTGGGTTAAAAGAAATATTTTCATTCATTTCTGAAGTTTAGGGATCAAAATATATACAAGTTTCAAACAAATTCCGAATTCGCGGTCCACGTTTCTGATGTATTGTCTGTTTTGGAGTGTGGAACTCGATCACGATGGTGTCCTTAAAAGACATCTCAGAGAGTAGAGAGATGAATGAATATTTAAACTGCATGTGATTTTGACTTTTAAGCAATATGTGACTTATTTGATGTACCTCTACCGAAACATATTTTATAATAATTTTAGTAATAGTTTTCCTGTGATTAATATTAATATTTTATAAAAAAAGTTAACTATATCAATATAGAAAAAAAAAACTCCCATTGAAATACATATTATTTTTATATTAACTATCCTTGTTGTTATGATATTTTATCTTATAGAATCTAATTAATACCATCACAAACATCGTACAAGTTTAGATAATTAAAAATGTTAATTTAATAGGATGAAATCAATATTTTATTATATGAATAATTACAAATTTCGTAACAGCTAAAACAGTACAAAATAATATATATATATATATATATATATATATATATTAAAATATTTTTCTTTAAAATTATATTAAAGAGCTTATACAAATTAACCTGCACATCAAATTAATTTTAACCTATTAAAAAATTAATTTGAGTCTAAAATGATTGTGTCTATGAGTCTTTTACGAGAAGAATATATGATTAATTTGAAGGTTAGTAGATTATATATATATATATATATATATATATATATATATATATATATATATATATTGTATGTTTATGATTTTAGAATATTCAAAATTATCATTAATATACAATGTTTGGTGGTTGATTTGTCTGCGATGATCGTATTTGTTATCAGAAAATAATGCAAGTATGAATGTTGTGAATGAATGAGACTCTTGATACTCGGATAGAGAATAATTTATGCATATATTTATAGTTTTGTATTACATAGATCCTTCATTTGCTTAAAAACTTTATATATTCTATATCATTGATTCATGGAAGACTATAAATATATATATATATATATATATATATATATATATATATATATATATATATATATATATATATATATATATATATATGTTGATGCCACCTAGTAATGTGATCTACTATATTGGATGTTACAATTACGAGTTTATTATAAGAATTAAAAAGCATTGAAAAATATAATTTCAGTTTTTTATCGAATTAATTGTTTTTGTTACTGAATTCAATTATTCGATGATGCTAAATATAAATAAATTTGTTCTAATCCAATCAAATATAATTATATTAAACTTAAAATTGGAGTAAATTTTTGCTTACCCGAATCATTTGTAGTGAGTTAAAAATCCATAAAATTGGATAACGTGTGTGAAGAGCTAATAAATGAATATATATATTGAATGCTTCTAAAAGCAGTAACGATATATAACTTTGTATTTTGTTTCTGTTCCATATTTAAACTTTGTAAAGCTGTCATGTTTTTGAAACTTTGTTTTATTGTATGTAAAACCGAAATAAGTAAAAGGAAAGAGAGGTAGACGATGATTGATAGAAAATGTTACCTTCCATTGTTTGGAAGAAGATGGAAAAGTAAAGGAAAAAAACCAAAATGTACTTGAATCTTATGAATCCTTTTTTCGTGTGCTTAAATGTAACGAAAGAAGAAAAGTTTATAGGTATCTCCTTCGAAATACAAGATTGTCCTTCCCAAAATGTTTCTCCTCTCTTATCTTTTGTTGTTGTTTATGTGTATTGTCATGATCACTAAGAAATTAAGAATGGTAGGACCACTACCCACTACTCTACAACCTTCCTTTTTCTTCTTCATGTTAACAATCTAAGCATTCTCCTGCGAACCCTCTTTTTTTCCTTTCGTGTTCATCTTCAACTTTCGGTGTTGTTGTGGAAACCTAGGAGACCCTCTCACCAGCTTTTCAAATTCTCATCAAAACAAAGGATAAGAACAACGTTATACAAAACCTTTGGGGATGTTTGAATTCAAAGACTGAAAAAAAAATTAGAAAAAGAAATTATCTTTTAACATCTCATCAACTACTTCTTCATCTAAAAGGAATAAGATGGGTATTAAGAAAATAACTTTTTTTAGGTTTACATAAGTGATTTTACTGAGGAGATACAACATCAATGAGATCTAAGCCTAACCACATAAGGCACTGACACCACTCTTAACCCAAAATCTTAATACAATGGGTTTATGGATTTTTATTCTTATATATTACTCTACTTTCTCATTTCTAGTCAATGTAAAACTTAGACTTATACTTAAATTCTTGACACTTTTGTATTTGTAATGAAGAAGAAAAACAATAAAAAGTAAAATAATGGAAGTAAGACAAGTGCAAAAGTTATTGGATATGGATGGTTAATTTATTAAAAGAGAGGTAATTTCTTTTTTATATTACTGATTTAGGTCCGTTTTTAAAAAAATTAAGAATAGGGGCTGAGTTGTACTCTGTGTAGGACTTCATAAGAGACTTTTCCGTATTGAAGTCACCTTTACTAAATATAATTTTAGTTTTTTAAATATTGAAGTTTATAATAATATTCGTGATTTCAAAATGAAGTAGTGCATACAAAATATCATAATTTAAAAAAAAAGAAAAAACGGATCCATATCGGTAATATAAAAAAATTAACCTTTTTTTGATAAATTAAACTGTATCAAGATATTATGATCCTTGTTTGAATCGAGGAAAAATTCAGTGAACATGAAAAAATAGTAGTTAATTTGATTGGTGTTATAAAATATTTTTTATATTTATATATTTAAAAATAATTCATAAAATATCTTAAAAAATGATTTGAATTTTATAGATATAAAATAGAATCAAAATAGAATTTAAGTTAAAAAAAAATTATTATGAAATTTAACAAAAATGAAAAAACACATTTTAAAATAAATTACTTTACAAATTATTAAAATGTAAATTAATTAATCTTTTATATATTATTTACATATTTATATTTTAATTATTAATCTGAAAAATATCTTTATTAATAAAAAATTAAATATATAGTCGGTTATGATTTTAACCGATTATATACCTATCTTTTCCTGAAACCTTTTCCAATTTTGTGTAAAATGTTTAAAAGGGGTATTGTTTCTGTTTGTGTATTTTCTCGTAAATTCTTTGTTTACGGTACTCGGCTCTTTTTTGTCTCCAAAAACTAAGGCACCCTGAATTTACACAAATCGTGTTCCTTTTTGACATGCTTTGTTTTACCCCTACAGTAATGTTGTCATGAATCAAACATTAACAGAAAATATAGTTAAAAAAATACAAGTTAATATCACTTATATTAATCATACGTGAAAAAAAAAAGTACATTATTATCGTCAAATAATAATATCAAACACATAGAGATGTATGTTTGATTTTGTAATTACCACAATTTAAAAGAAAATAAAAGAGAAAATAAGGAAAATTGAATATTGTTTGTGAGATAAATATTGAAGAATAAAATCCTGAATTTAAATAAGAATAGAGTACATTTGAGATAAAATGAATAATTAAAGAGTAAAATATATTTTTACTTATTAAATTATTATGTGAAATTAATTCTAATTTATGTTTCAAATTTTGATATTATTTAGTCTTAAACTTTGAAAATTGATAGATGTAGTCTTTTCACTAAACACGTGTTAAGGATTTATTAATCTGTTAAATTACCTTATATGTATGTTCATTAGTTGACATGTGTGTCTATGTCGATATGTGGACACAAACATAATAACACAATTTGTTGCATCAATATACATTTTTAATGTTGTTTAATTAAAAAAATTACATTAATTTATTGATAAAGTTTAGAAATGAAAATAATTCTTGAAACAATGAAATTCAATTTCATATGATAAATAAAACACATTTAATATAGTTGTGGGAGTTTCAAAGTTTCAAAGCAAGAGGAAAAGTTAAAAAGTTGCAATGAATAAAGAAAAGGTTATTCGGAGAATAAAAAAAAAAATAGTTGTGGGAGTTCCAAAGTTTGAAACGAATGCATGAAGAAGAATATGAATGAGACAATGACTATGCAATGCATGAAGTGGAAATTGGGAACTACCACCACACAAATTAGGCCCTTGTCTTACTCTTACGGGATTCAAGAACCATGATTTTTTTTTCAAATATCTCACATATTGGAAAATATACATTGTTCATTCTTTTTTCACTTTCTGGAAATCTCATTTTTTTTCTAAGATAGATATTTTGTTGGGAAATTAAAGAGGAAGATGATTAAAATGTTGGATTTTTGTTTTGATATGACTTTATAAAAGTTATGCATGCTTTTATAGAGAATGTGTAGTAATAGTTTGACTTTGATGTGCTTTATTTTGTTTTATTAGATTTAGATTTATTTATATTACAGAAAACTTTTTTTAGAAATAGGTATGATTTATCTTAATGTTGGTATGTATATTTGCATTTCATACTTGTATGTTTTTTTAATAATATTTTAACATTATATTAATAAATGAAGTCGATATCGAATTTCTATTTTCTTCTATGGTTAAATAATCATTTGGTGTGTAGTATATGTCCTAACATGACTTCAATGGAAAGATACACTGATCCATTATATTAAAGCTACTTATTAAAATGATAGTGTAGATATGCTTTTTGATTCTCTTAAGTGATGCACCTAGAAGAGAAAAAAAGGTGAAGTTAATAAAGCAAAAAAAGTGAGAGGTTTAATTAATTAGATGGTACACACTTTCTAATTAATTAGATGATACACACTTTCGTTTAGATGTGTCAATTTGTTATTCTCCTTTTAAAATGGTGTCAATCAAGTCTCAATTTTTGAAAAAATGTTTTAGGTCTTCCTTTGAAAAAGATATTATTAACTGTGTTAACTCTGTTCATGACTTTCACCACTAAATTCTAATATAAATATCAATACTTAATTTTGTAAGTCATTTTAAATATCAATACAATTCACGGTGTTAATAATTTTTTTTTTATAAAAGGATCTAATTGAGATTTTTTTTTCAAAAGTTGTGACTCAATTGACACATTTCTAAATATAAATACTAAACTGACACATTCAAATGAAAGTGAGTACCATTCGACTAATTAAACCAACGTGAAAGGAAGATACAATAAAAGTGAATTTTCAGTAAAAAATATAGGTTTAAGTCATTGTTAATACAGTTTTTGTCTCAGAATTTGTTCGGAAAGGAATGTGTAGAAATAAGAAATGTTTAGAGAGTGCTTAAGTTCCCTAACAAGCAGTAATGAGCATGCTTAGAATTATAGTGAAGCAAAATTATTTGATTAGTGGGCCAATTAATTGATGCATGAAATTGTGTCTAATAATAACTCATTTATAGGCATCAAATGCGCTATAAACCTGCTACCAAAATCAATCATTGCTATAGTTTGGAGCCAAATGATCAATTTCTACATGCCAAATGTGGCGAAATGAAAATGCCTTCTTTCTTTTCATTTGTTATTTCCATTTTCCAATAAATTTTTTAGTCAACATTTTTTTTTGTCTTCTATTAAACATTAAAAATACACTATATTAATATTTTAAATATTTTTTTAATATATTTTAAAACGTTAAGATTAATGATAATTAATGTATTATAAAAATACGGGAGAAAAATAACACACACAAAAATCATCAGAAAATCCAAATTCTAAATTCATGTATTCTATTCAAAATAAATGATCTCTTCGCCTTAGGGAGATTGATTTGATGATGAATCACATTAATTAACAGTGTATACTAAATAAAAATACAATAATATAAGAGAGTACATAATTTGGTTTTATTTATGATTAATATAATTTGGTTTTATTTATAATTAATATAACATCTTTAATACATTATTCATATTAAATCATAAATTTTTTTTTATGATATTAAATATTTATGAATAGTCTAAAATTGATTCAGGTAACAAAATATATACTCTACATATTGTAAAAATGTTTAAACCTAATTCATTTTTTTCTTTTTGAAAAGTAAGAATTGTTCTTATGTATATAATTTAAATTGATATTATTTGTACTTAAGGCATGAACTTCAACCAAAAGAAATTGTTTACTGTGATGAGATATGAGGGTGACTTTCATTAGCATATACCTTTGTTATTTATGTTGAAATTATTTATTGGAATAAATTGCAAATATTGAATGTTTTTGAAATATGAGTCGTATATATAAAAAACATAACATCACTTTTAACATAAAATTATCTAGTTTTGATATAGTATTAAAACTTTTTAATGAAATAAATTGGAAGAGATTGTCTGCTTTTGAAATATGGGTTGTTCATATAAAAATCTTGTATTATTTCAAATTTCAAATCTTAAAACTTAATATTTTTTTTTTATATATATATATCAGTGTGTTTTCTATTTTTATTCATAGTAAAACTTTCAACTTATACTCATACTTGGATTCTAGTATTCTAAAAACTTTATCTTTATAAATATTATAAAAAAATATAGTATATTTTTTTATTGCTTAGATTCATAACTTAACATTATCATTTACAAACCAATTGATATCAAAATAATTTTTGCTTAAAATTGAGGATGTGTTTCCTTTCCCAATATGTATTAATTGTATCTACTGCTTCTACTTTGCAACTAAGAAAACAACTAACAGCTTGCAACAAATAGGATGAAACAAACACTGATTTGTAGAGAGTGTAGGATCCATCACCACATGCAATAATATTCCAGAATATGAGGATTAGGTATAAAAGTGGGGTAGCTTTAATTAATACATGGACAATTATTTGTGTTCCATTCATATCAAGACAAGGACATTGGGATCAAAAATCGAAGGCGTGTGGATTATGAAACTGTTTGGTTTTTATCTCCTTCCAAATTGTCTCTTTTCCACCCTCTTCGATTTTCAGCAAAGCTCCATCTCCAACAAGCCATAACATCATTTCACCCATTCAACTTTGTTCCCTTCGTGTCACCTTCTCGAACAGGATCACCTTATTTCAGGTTCAATTCACCCACTCTTTCGGAAACAAAAGTGCCATTGCATGTGTGCAATGATGTGACCGATTTGTATCTGCATGCATGTTCTTTACTGCTATTTTTAGGGTTTCTTGCTAAGATTGTAGCATTTTGGAATCCTAAGTTGTTGATAAGATCTTGTGATTAGTGAGGTTGATAAAGGGACGGTGGTTGCTAATGTCTAGTTCCGTTAAGGGAATATGAGGAGATTTAGAAAACATATAACACCAATAAAAACTTATTGTATTCATATAAGCTAACACAACTTTTAATCTAGAATTTTAAGACAAAAAAAAATTTATTTATGTTCTAGTACACTCAATAAGTCTCACATCGTTTAGGAGTCGAGATCAAGCGAAGTTTAAATACTCATACCTCCTTCTACTCTCTGATGTGTCTTTTAAAGATAAAACCGTGACAAAACTCAAACGTTCAAAAGCGGACAATATTTCAAGAACGCGGTGATTGTTCCTAATGATGATTGTCGGACGAATTTGGATCGGAATCGAAACATTGGCACCGTGGAAACTGATAACTCCCCAATAAAAAAGATGGTTAGTTATAAAGTTAAAAACCAAAGAAAGTGAAGGGAAAAACAAGAGAGATGAAGACATATATAAAAGATAAGAAGCACGGGTTTTAATTGAATTCCTTTTCTATATAATACGAATTTGAATAGTAATAATGTTTTAGTGTATACGAGACAGTGGAACAGAGATCTTCTGTTAAGAGAAACTCAAATGTGTGCAATTGTTGGGAGAAATAATAATTGTTAAATAAATAAAAATTATAATGTGTTTTATATGTAACTGAGTTTTTTATTAACAAGTAATTGTGTTAACACTGATACTATTTTAACCAAAGTACTGTTTAGTGAACTCTTTAGTATCTTTTCTGTTAAAGTTTGAACTTGAAATCTTATTTAACATTCAAGATAAACAATATTCAATTATATAATTAATTTGTTATGAACCGAATGAAGAAAAACGAGTTTCGATGTATAAGTTAACATGGCTTATCACATGTTTTGAATTTTTTTTTTTTTCAAAATAAATTGAGCTTGCCTCACTTGACCCATATATTAAGCGAATTCGATTTGACTTAAAGATTTCTACAACCTACTAACAACAATATTATTAATTTTTTTTACAATTTTTTTAAAATTTTATTATAATTATCTACAATTTCTGATTATATAGATTTACGATCTGATATTTTTAAATACTAAAATGTTGTTTAATAATATTCAAATAGTTTGATGTTTAATTTATTTGTTTATTTGTTTATCAAGTTATATACATTGATATTTTAATCTTTAACTACTATCTTTATAATAATATTTTTTATAATTAGATGAACAATTTGATTTTATTATTATAAAAAATAGATTGAGTTGTGATAATAATATAAATACATAAATAATTGTAAAAAAAGAAATTCATAAGTAAATAAATAAATACAAAACTTTTGACTCACTATAAAATGAATTGAATTAAGTTATCATTTTTTAACTTAATTCGTGGTGAGTCAATCTGGATGAGTTGAATTGACTCTCTTTAAAATCCCTAAAAAATTAACATAAAAACTAAAAGAATGATTTTGTTAGACTTTATACATTTTCTACTGCTATTTAAATATTTGTACATTTTTGTTTATTATTAAATTCAATTTTTAAGTAACGAATTTATGTGAACATTTAAATAAACATAACTAAAATAATAGAAGTAACCAAAAGCACGAGCACCCAAATTAAATTAACATTTTATAAATGTTTTGATTGGAAATATCTACAATATCGTTCACGCCCCCATCTTACCACTAACATAGTGAAAACGATGGAAAATGTGGACTGTTAGAGCCCTAAATTAAGAAATCCTAATTGATACACAATATTAATAATTAGTAAGTATATGCTTATTTAATTATTTTATTGTTAATTTAGTTTTAAATAAGTTAACATATTTTTCAATTTTCTCTTTATAAATAGTTTTCAATTTATAATAAATTTTGGAACAAAATATTATCTTAAAGAAAAAATTTAAAAAAGGAAGCAAATTTCTCTTGAAAAATTATCATATAAGAATAGAAGGAGCATGAACTTTAGTTGTATGTGTCTCAAGATATAACCTGATTTAATTTTTATCAGATTTACTGTCTTTATGAGTTAAATATATTTTTATCTCTCAAAATTTAGAAAAATTTTGAATTAGTCCATTTTTAAAATTTTTGACAAATTTAGTCATTCATATTTAAAAATGTGTGAATTTAGTCATTTTAACTAAATTAATTTTGTTAAGTTTATCGCATTTTATGACAGTATTTGAATTATTTACACCGTTTGACACATTTTCTCTTCAATGTTAACTCAACATTATAATAAAACACGTTTAAAATGTCAAATAAATTTAACAAAATTTAATAAGAATGACTAAATTTACATATTTATAAAGATGAAGAACTAAAGTGGTATAAAGTTTCGAACTAATTCCAAAATTCAATAAAGTTTGAGAAACCAAAAACATATTTAACTCTTAATTTATAACAATAGTAATTAATATCATGACTTAAATTTTCTACATTTGTTGTCCTTTGACATCAATATTGCTCGGACATAAAAGTCAACTTAATGGAGAAAAAAAAATCATAAAAATAAAAATAAAAAGTTGTAATGGTGAATAGTAGACATTTTGGGCAGAGAAAACAATGAATGCGATCGCAGTAGAAGAACTAGCAATATGGGAAGTAGCAATAACAATGGTGGAAAAGAAATTTGGAGATTTTTTTTTTTTTTTACGGAATTCAGAAGGAAAATTTTGAAAAAAATGAATAAATTGTCCATAAATTAAAATGAGTTTAAAATCTTTCTTATATAATTTAATTTTTTTAATTTTGTGGACAAGTTAATTTTTCTTTATAAAGAAAAATACTTTTCTTCCCTTCTCAAAGTCCTTTAAAAGAATACTACTATTCCAACATAGTCATTGTCATTCACTAACTCAACTCCACCCATGTTAATAATAATCATTAAGCGACTAACTGAGTTGACTAACTGCACCACCACTAACGTTACCAAACAAAATTTGAATGGGCTTGTTCTTCCATCACTCCATCAAATTTTTCGTCAGTGCACCCCATCATTTCGGATTTTTTTTTTTTTAACGCATTAAATCAATTCGGGAAAAATATTTCCAAAATACACTCACACACTTTTTTGGAAGACACTCGTCCACTCTTATTTTAGAAAAATTTTTTCGGAGGCTTTAATGGAAAGTTACCATGAAGAACATCCAAAACATCTCATTACAAGCCCATCAAATTATAATGGGCCTGGTAGGTGTTCTAGAGGCAAATTCTTTCTTGATTGTTTCCTTCTGCACCCCATTAATTTTCTCTCTGCACATCACATCATTTTAGATTTTATTTTACAGGAAAAAAATTGGTAGGGTGCATTCCCTTTTTAAAATTTCATCCTGCACCTTCATGACTTCAAAAAATTTAAAATTATCTTTCCATTTAGGGTTCAGTTTTGTGTAATTCAAAGATATTTCAGAATGTTAAATATTAATATTTTTTATTTTGAGATATAAAGTTTATATTATAGAATGTATAATTATATATTTTGGAATTCAAATTTTTATATTTCAAAATATACATGTATTGATGTTTAACGTTCCTGCTCTTTGGATTAACAATCCATAACTGAAAATGTAAGTTCTAGACTGAAAGATAAATTTGAAATTTTCAAATGAAATTGTGGGTGTAAAAAGTATTTGGCTGTTAATTCTTGAGCCGACTAAATGAAAACTTATACCATGATCAGCCCAATTAAGGTATTTTTTGGGAGGAAAATAGTTTCTGCACCCATTGTTTCTTCCTGTGCGAGTTAAAACTTAAAAGACGTTTTCCCGTAATCCTTCAAAAAAAATTTGCCAAAATACTTTCAAAGTATTATATATTTTCAAACTAAATCCTAAAATTCTATTTATATTGCAAACTTAATTTTCTGAGAACTTATTTACATACTCATCATACTTCCCCAATCTTTCTCCTCTATTTCTCATAATCCTCTACTCAAATGATGCATAACTTTGGAAATGATACTTCGCTAATATGAAAACGTTCCTAAAATAAAATAAAAAATCATTTTTTTAAAATTCTATAAAACTAATTGGTGAACACATTTATAACTCTGATTCAATATTTAGTGGATTTGTCCCTTGCCTACTTGAACCAAAATTTGCATCTGCTTTGCACTGTTCTGTAAAGCAGTACCTACTTAATACTAATAGATTAGGAACTTCACCAAATAACCATGCTACAATCTCTTAATAAATGAGCAACTTCACAAAAATAACCATGCTACAATAAACAAAGAAATCCCTCTGGTTACCAGTTTCTGAGCTAGAATTGAGCCAGAAAACACAAAATTCAAACATAGAATTCAACAACACAATTGCCCAAACACTTTCTTCATCATAGACCTAACCCACTGAACTATGAAACTCACAATAACAATTAATTGAATTATAGCTTTACCATTCACCGGATAAAAAGTGTGTCCAGAATAATGCTGTTCTGCGAAATTTATATGAATCATAGTAGTGTAACTTCTTAAACCAGTTCTCACATCAGTGACCCAGAAACAAAATTGTTCCAAGAATTCACTATATATGTTCACAGTTGTCATTAGATAAAATGTCAACCATAATAAAACATGATTTCATGTAAATTCAAACACAGCACTATCATGAAAATGCGCATTGTTAATAAACTGCATAACCTTAAATTTCACTTTGATTTTTGACTCCATTTAAGAAGACTTAACAACAACAAACTAAACATTAAAAGGAAAAGATCCACACAGGAACTAATAATAAACAGAAACAGAACAACACTGGAAATAAAATTCTGCAATATGCACAAGAGACACAAAACGCAAATATACATATACATTAAAATACAAGAGGGAATAACACCAGAAGAAAGAAAACAAGCGACATACAGAACTCCCCAATGCTAAACACCAGAATATCGATCCATATATCATCAACGACAAAATTTAACAAAAAAAAAAAAAAAAAAAATCAAACAAAAAAAAAAAAAACTAAAATCTAGCAATGACATTAAAACACACTTTCCGTAGAAAGAAAAAACCCCAAAGATTGGGCTAACAAAACCACAAAATCAAAAATAGTACAGCAAAAGGTTAACCGGCAAACGAAGAAGATTTAAAGCCACTCAACCATCCGCAAAGGAAAACAAACACCTTTGACAAGACAATATCCATCTATTAAAATTCGTTTATAGTAGAACGAAATCGCAATCTTTGTCATTATAACATGTCAGATTTAGGTAAAATTCCAAAAAAGATGACACATAACGAACAAAAGAATTAATCTTCAAGAAATTGGTAAAAGCAAGACCAAAATTAAAAGACTGAGATTTATATTAAAATGTTCCAGAAAACAAGAAATGTCATTACAAAGAACGATCCGAAATATACATCAAGAAAACCCTAACTCTGACAAAAGATCTTAAGAACTGGTAAATTTGGTGACGGCCTTGGTGCCTTCAGAGACGGCGTGCTTAGCAAGCTCACCGGGGAGGACAAGACGAACAGCGGTCTGGATTTCACGGGATGTGATGGTGGGCTTCTTGTTGTAACGAGCCAATCTGGACGATTCTTGAGCAAGCTTCTCAAAGATATCATTGATGAAGCTGTTCATGATCCCCATTGCCTTGCTGGAGATCCCAATGTCAGGGTGGACCTGTTTGAGAACCTTAAAGATATAGATCTTGTAGGTTTCGACGCTCTTCGCCTTCTTCTTCTTCTTCTTGTCACCGGAGGTAGCATCCTTCGGGATCTTCTTCTCTGCCTTCGTTTTCTCCGCCGGAGCCTTCTCTGCGGGCTTTTTCTCTGCCGGTTTCTTCTCGCCCTTGGCCATTGTTGGATTCAGAAAGTTTGAGACGATATGAAAGCTATGACAATAGAGAGAGATTCAGTGATGTGATTTATCAGATGGGGGTGGAAAGTGGTTTATATAGGAATGAGTCGTGGAAGCTGATTGGTTGGACTGGCGTCACACAGATCGATGACGTGGCAGTATGATTTTTGGTTTTGGAGGGAGATTTCGGAATCTTGCGTCTTTTCATTTTTTATTTAGTTTTATCATATTTTGTGCTTTATATTGTTTTGGCGGGTTGATATTTTTTTTTTATGTTTAGGGGTACGTGGCGAGGCGTTCGCATGTTTGAAAATAAAATTTCAAATATAAATCAAATCAAACTAGTGTTTGTAGTATCACCGCAAAATATTATATGGTTTATATATATATATATATATATATATATATATATATATATATATATATATATATATATATATATATAATATATAAAG
>Ga0214544_1001668_pt1 | contig 46651 bp, 23 predicted proteins | sample CNSS3metaG_FD_160074 | JGI IMG/M metagenome (GOLD analysis project Ga0214544, IMG submission 160074) | Root nodule microbial communities from cowpea collected in UCLA plant growth center, Los Angeles, California, USA - CNSS3 | ecosystem: Host-associated > Plants > Roots > Nodule | place: USA...
AAAAAATAAAAAAAAAAAAAAAAAATATATATATATATATATATATATATATATATATATATAACTTTATTTTTTCTTCAAAAACAAAAAAGAAAATACGAGAGTGAAAAACTAAAAAGGCAATGAGAAAGAAAATAAAAAAATATTTTATTAAATATTTTGTTTAATTACTCTTTTGGTTACTATTTTCAAAAATATCAAAGTCTTTTCATTTTCTTTAGTCTCAATTTGATTTCAATTGTTTAGTCACAATTTGATATTTTTAGATGAAAACATAGATAAAAAAAAATAATTAAACATAAATATTTGTATTCTTTTTTATATTTGATTTTATGATTTATGATTTATTAGTATTAAATATTTTATTTTATAAAAGAAATAAAAAAATATAATATAATTTTCTTCAATTTCTAAAATACACTATCTATAATTTAAAAAAAAATTAAAATACTTAAAAATTTCAAAAATATAATTATAGTTTAAAAAAAAAATCAAAAATATTTGGGAATGCCAAGGTCCTCCCAACTCCATAGAAACTCCGTCACTCATTATATTATTTGAAAAGTTTTTCCAATTAGATTATATTGTTTGAAAAGTTTTTCCAATTTAAGAATTTGTGCTATAACTAATTAAAACAAATTTTTAAAAATTAAAATTTAATAGAAATTTTATAACAAAAACGAAAACTTTCGAATAATTAAACTTTTTTTATCCTTTGAAAAGTTTTTCCAATTTAAGAATTTGTGCTATAACTAATTAAAACAAATTTTTAAAAATTAAAATTTAATAGAAATTTTATAACAAAAACGAAAACTTTCGAATAATTAAACTTTTTTTTTTCCTCTCCTGATGTTGCGCACTGCACCCCGTTTGCAGATCCATCACAAACAAAACTCCATCCTACAATTAAACAATCCGAAATATATTTTCTTAATTCGATAAAACGGATTAGATATTCTGAGTTAAACATTTTGAAATATAAATATATTTTCTAAAATGTACAAAATATCTTACCAAATTTAAAAATATATTTCAGATTAAACTATTAAAAAATATTATTATATTCCAGAAACCTATAATCCGGTATTATAGTGCTTCAGCAGTGTTGTTTCCGTTGTCTCTGGACCCAACTTCCAGTTCCACTCTCAGACCTTTCCTTTATTTAAATTATATTTTAAGCAAGATTGTTTATTATTCTATGCATGTTTGAAATTGAATTGAATTGAAAAATCGATTTTGTGTTGAATCGTTTTCATGAAAGCATTAACCAATATTTATAGGTTTTTTTAAAGTGAATTTTTTAATTTTAAACTAATTTTAAAATTACACATATTAGATTTTATATTAAAAGTATATAATCACATCATACTAACGTTAAACCAAACACACTCAGAATTAGTTGACTACTGACTGAAACTCAAAGACTTACAAGCCCATAGAGCGTGAATCTTATTGAGCCTAAAAGCCCAAATCATATTATGTTTCAACAAAACCACAATTTCCAATTGTTTAAAAGATTTTTCTGTTTTTCCACTAAATATTTCCCTTTTTTTCAAGGTACTTAACTTCAAATATTAATAAATTATTCTTTTCTTGATTCCATATAATTAAAAAGTCCATCAAGAGGAGAGTATAATAGAATAAAGCATCTCTTAATTCTAAGAATTCATTTAGTGGAAAGAAGATGTGACGTAATGAGATCATGAGATAAAATATGATAAGATAAAAACAATAGTACGTAAGATAATAAACTAAATAATAGATATAACATAACTTGAGTTAAAATGACAGTTTGTCAATAAAATTGCGCACAATTAAGTTTTTTTATTTTATAAACTATGAAAAATTATTAAAAAATTATTTTAACTGAATTGTACAAAATCATATTTATTTATATAAATTTTTATATTATTAAAAATTATACAAGATTTTAAAATTATAATTAATATCTTAAAAATATTTCAATAATTATTATTCAGCTTATTATTCTAATAAACAATATAACTTAAATTTAAGTGTTATAATAACTATAAATAAAAATGTATAAGATAATATGTTAAATAAAAAATTATGAAATATTATCATAAAATATTAACAATTATAAAAATTATATTATACCTTATAACGTACCTTATAAAAGATTTATAAATGAATCACAGGTTTTTAAAAAGTTATATCATGATAAAACTTTTGACTCTGATGCCAAAGCAGTTATACTTTAAGCTTATCAGTTATGTTTGATACAAAATCCGATGCACCTTTGAAGGTAGAAAATTGATCGTACATGTTAAAAATGACTAATCAAACGTGGTGTAGTTGGATAGAATTTTGCAAATGGCTGAAACAGGAATAATTTCCCAATGAAACATGAATTAAACAGAATCCTCGTTTTAATATCACAATAAATTTTTCAATTCTACTTTTTTATTATGAGTATTTTTCAATTTAGTTTCCCTTTATCTCGAAATAATATAATTTGTTTTCTAAATTTATGGTAATAACATTATTATAATGTCAAACTATATTAATTATTGTTTATGGGATTAAGTATATTTTTAATAACTAAATTTTGAAATAAGATCAGAGTTCGTTGTATCTTTCGAAAATTTCAATACATTTTCTGTTCTTAAATTTTAAATTTTAAACATAAATTAATACAGTTATTTTAATTTAATTATGTTATATTATTTAATGTGTCAAATATATTTTATATTAATATTTGAGTTGTTTATATTGTTTGATATAAAATTATATATTTAATTAAAAAATGGTGTATTACCTCATAAATCTTTTATTAAAATTGATGAATTTGGATATTTATGATTAGCATTTGAAAGTATGATGATTGAGTGAATGGGGGTTATGTTGAGTGAGTAGTTTAGAGACAGCACTTTAGAGAAAAAGATGTGCAAAGAGATATAGATAGAAGAAGATAAAATGTGAAGTGCGTCACAATATGTATATGAATAGGGTTTCTTTTTGAAAGGTGCAGAGTCTCGTTGGGGTATAGTTTCAACTCACAACTTTTGTGAAGATATGTGCCTTAGTTTTTTGTGACATCCACAACATATAATACTTTTCTCTTGCATGATGAGATAGCTGAATTCAACTACTTTTTCGGTGTAGAAAAAATGTCGTAATATGACGAATTTGGGGCACTTGTCCCATCAAAATAAAAAATGGAAATGTGCGTTAATTCCGGCCACATATTCATCATCACATTTTGCAAGATCAAGTGGAATATTTAAAGGTCTAATTTCAAAATTTGTTGAATAATGAAAGCTAATTGCTTAGTTAGGAATGGTTACGTGATCGAAGACATAAGATCATGCATAATACAATGATATTCGAAAGAGACTAATTCTTTTAACACCATCACAAACTAGGTTAAAATATTTATTTTGTAAGAAGTTTTTATAAAACATACAACTTTAAGAATTGTAAAATTTATCGCGGTAAAATATTCATTGATAAATTTTATTTATAGATTTCAAAATTTGTCGATAAATATTGATTATCACAAATTTATTGTTGAATTCGCTAGTAAATATTTGTTGGTAATTATTATTGAATTTTGATCGTCAGTAAAAATTACAGTTGAATTCTTCTTCTTTTCTCTTTTTTTCTTCTCTTTTTTTTTTCATTCTTTTATTTCTTTTTCCTCCTTCCATCCCTGCGTCCTCCACGTATCACTACTACCTTTAACTTATTCTCTTCCTCCTCTTATTTCTCAACTCTTTTCTTCCTCTACCTCCCTTTCCTCCTCCTTCTTCTCTCCCTCCAACTCCAGTCGTCGTCGTCGTCGGACCTCTACGTTGCACCAAGGTTTCACATCATCATCGTGCCACCACGTTGTCATCATGCTTCTACCGTCATCACCAATTCCAAGTTTTCCTTATCCTCCTCCTCCTCTTTCTCTCCTTCTCATCCTTCTTCTATCATTCTATTTTTCTTCCCACTCATCTTTCCTTAATATGTAAAAGATATCATTAAGTTTTTCTAAAAATTTACCACTCAATTTTCTAACAAATTTACCAACGAAAAAATTTATATGTAATAGAAGTTACAAGTTATTAACGAAATTGATCGTTGAATAAATTGTTGACAAAAATATTGATTGGTGATACAAAAACATTCGTCCATAATTTAAATTTTATATTTGTCATTAAAATTCGTCATTAAATTTAAGTTTACCAACATCTTTAATTTCATTATTAATAATAAAAATTATGGTAATAAAACCTATAAAAGTAATTACTTAATTTTATTTTTCTAAACTTATACAGTGACATGGCATTATATATTAAGATATAAATCTATAATATCTATAAAATATATAGGAAATCAAAGTAGACGTCCATGGAATTTTATTCGATTATTATATGACATTTTTTGTTGGGGAAAAATGTTGATGTATATTTCAGCAGCACTTTTATATTACCAAGGTTAAAACGTTTACCTTAACAATACCTAGAAGAAAGGTTGTTTACTTCTTTGTTTTTACTTGAGTGAAATATCTCTTACGGGTACCACAAATGGTTCACTTCAGAGAAAATACAACCTAAATCAAACAAGATTTTTAGTTATATTTTCATGAACCAGGAATGTATTGCTTAAGTAGTAATCTCTCAAAGGTGACAGATTTAACTAACTTACATTTGACTGAAATAATGTCACTTTAATGAAAATATCAAATAAAAGATATCTATATAGCAATTCCAAATATTTGGAAAAGATTAAGAAATCTTGTTCTAACACTGATAACATTTTTAACTAATTCAAAACACTCCAACATGATCATTTATGAATAAGATTTTATATTCAGTTTCAAATTCGACTAAAAAGAAAAATACTCTAAGGTACACCTAATCTTAATCAATTCCAACATGCAAAAGTTATTATAAACAAAACCTAAGTTGTTCATCCAACGCTTTAATGGACCATGCACCATATTCTTAACTTTCAAAAACTACACATACAGAGCCTGATAATTCTAACATAATTAACTTATTGCTAATAATTTAATAGAAATAACTTCATTTACCTATGACTTTCTCTTTAAGTAAAAGTTACGGTTGAACTTAAATATTAATAGAAAAAAAATATTTACTTTGAATTGAATTTTGTTTGGATAAAAATATTATTAACTTAGATATAATTTGATTTTGAAAATGACAAGAATAGAAGTATATACCTAGAGAAATATATTAAACAAAAAACTAATGACATCATTTTTCTTAATAAAAAGAAGAGAAAGAAAGATAAATCATCAAATGGGATTTGGCCTATGTGCTTTACATTATGTATCCAATATGAGTTTTTGAACTAAACTATTTGGTAATATTTTTTATCTAAATAAAATCCTATTAGAAAAAAAGGTAAATAATAAGGATTAACATTAATATAGTTAAAATGAAGATGGATTTGTTTTATTTTGGTTTCTGTATGTTCCATAAAAGAAAATTATTTTGAACAAGAAGCATTTATAATATAATTAAATTAGCTCAATGAATAAAATGTTATTTTTCATAAATAAAATTTAATTAGCCTTAAGAATCAAATAGACATTCTAATTAAGGAAAGATGACAGAATTTGAAGTAAACTATTAATTTAATAGTAAAAGATTCCTTTAACTTTTAATTTTTTTCTTAAATTTACATTTCAATTTTTAATAGTCTTTGTCAGTGTATGATTCGTTTCATATGGACATATTATATCTAATATGGTCATCAAATCATATAGGTTTGTTTAATCGAAAGTCAGTTGTTTGTTCAATCTGTTTCACCCATAAAATCATTTCGACATTGAACCAATGCAAATTTGGTAAAATATGCGATTTGAATGGTTCATTCAAATTTAATTAGTCCTTTTTTAAACGAAAAAAAAAACTCAAAATGATGTTTTAAGAGTTTATTATTTCCCCTTTTCCACACGTGTGACATTCTAACTTCTAAGGATACATTAGCAAACAATCCTTGCGAAGTGCAATGCCAATTCTCTTGCTTTCATCTCTTCCGACAACTGTATTATTACGATTTTTGGTGAGATGATTGTCTTCTCCAATGACATTTCCTTTGCTTATTGACTTCTATTTTCTTACGTTTTTGTGATGAGCTTTCAATCTCTCACTACTTGCTCCATTCTTCTACGGTTTTCTTTCCTTTTCTAGTGGCTTCTCTTTTTTATGACATGTTAACTCTCAAAGTCCCTTTTAAGGTGGGTTAAAAGTAGGGACAAAACGAGTTTGATTATATTACAAGACTTTAAGTAATTTCTAAATACAAGATCTTTAAGCTAAATTGAAAGTCAAGTCGAGTAAACTCGTGTCGAATGTTGATTAAATCAGTGTGGGTTGAAGGTCAAAATAAGTTGGCTTGCGCCGAAAATCGAGCCGAGTCAGTCTAGTCAAAGGGTCAAACCTTTGGCCCGAGATGACTCGACTCATCTTCAACCCTGGTCTACTCGGGTCGACTCAACTTGATCTTTAGCTTAGGCCCCCTCAGTGCAGGCCAACTAGACTCAGTTCGACCATCGACCCGAACTGACTCTGTTCAACCTTCGGTCTATATTGACTTAAGCCAACCTTTGGTCCAAGTCAACTCGACTTATCCTTCAGTTCAGACCGACTCAACTCGACTTTTGGACCCTTCAATTGAGTCGGTTCGGGTTGAACCTTCAGTTTATGCTAGTTTGGTTGGACCTTTCATCCAGGATGACTCAATTCGACTTTTCGTATGGGTTGGTCAGGCTTCACCTTCAACTTGGATTGAACCCGCTCGACTTGACTTTCAAATTATATCAATGTAATATACATAAAATTAATTTCAAAATTCTCATTGCATTTTGAATTATAATGATTCTGTCAAGACCGACTTAGTATTTTATATTGATGTAAATTTTGCATTAATGATAATTGATTATAGCATGACTTTAATAAATTTTGTTTCGTAAACTATACATATAAGATTATTCATTATGGAGAATAGTCATGGTAACAAAGCAATAAGGTGATTAAGGAAATATATAATGTTTTCTCAAGTCAAGTAACAACAATTAAGTTATCCTAAACTATCCCAAAATGTAAATAGCGAACAATGATTTTAGATGAAGAAAAAAGAATAATGAGAACAAAGTTAGAAGAAAAAGAAAGAATAATGCGAATGAAGTTAAAGATAAGAACAATATCTAACACCTCTACCTATACTAGTTAAGTCTTTAACACTATTCAACGTTTATGTTCAATCTTCTTCACATAATTACGTAAGTCATATACAAAAGAACATATTTATGTGATGTATAGAAAATTAAGGGACAAAAGAGTAATTTGGTGAACAACACATTAAAAACACGTAATTTAAATAAAGGCAAAGAATTAATCCTATTTTTTACATGAAGTAAAGTTAAAGTTGGTTTTAAAATAGTTTGTTAAAATATTTATATAAAATTTTAGTCTAATTTTTATATAAAGTTAAATTTAGTCTTAATTTAAATAAAAACAAAGTTATTTCATTTAAGAAAGAAGATTGAATTAAAAAAAATAACCAAAAATTTAAACTAAATTAAATATAAAATATTTATACGTGATATTAATACTAACAAGTAACAATGTTCTTATCACAAAATTGAAATTAAATTAAAGAACAAAAACTAAAATCACGTTAAAAAAAATTCAACGAATACATGATCGAAATTAGTAATTAATCTAAAATAAAATATTTAAAAAGTTGTAAAAAAATATAGAAAGGTTAGATTGTGTTTTGGAATTTGATGGATGATAGGAAAGGTAAGGTTTCCATATCTAAAAACTAGCCAATCAAAGTTTTCCGACCGCCTTATGTGGGAACTGCGTGTACGACTATCATTATGTCACCTTTTACATATATGCCACTAAATTATTTCCTACTTTTTAATCACACTTCTTACTTCAACTTTTAGCTCTCTCTTAAAAATAATTTATTGCATTATTTAATACTTTTTATTTAACCTTCTTTTCTCCAATTTTATTTCAAAAAGATATACATTGGTTTAACATTATGTAATACCTCTTTATACATATCCAAATGGATTTAATGTATAATCTTTAAAATATTTTTAAATAATAAGAATCTTTTCACTTATTATTGTTGTTCAATTCAAAATATATATGATATTATGATTTAATTATTAGATCATAAAAATCCATTTTTATATGAAATTATTAATAATAAAATATTTGGTTAAAGTTAAACCAGTCTAATTTATTATTCTATCTCATTCGTTTTAGATAAACTTATACATATAAGAGTATGAGCTATATCAATTTCCAAACTTATTTATAGGTTAACTTTAATTTATAAAAGTCAATTTATTTTAGTCTTACATCAATGAATACTTCAAAAAAATTAAAAATAAACTCATTAATATGATGTTTTTTTGAAGACTAATTTAAACATATTTTTTATGTGAAATTAAATTAAAATGAGTTCCACTTGTTATGACCACATAGCATAGTGCATAGCTTTGAAACCACTTTTGTCTTGAAAACTCCTCCACGGTATTCAAGTCCTCTGCCATTATATATATTTGATGTAACAGTTCAAGTAATATCATGTGTGTGATTATATATATATATATATATATATATATATATATATATATATATATAATATTTTCATACTCATCGGTGCTTTTTGTTTTGATTCACTTGAAGATCGTATATCACTTAAGTTTTTTACACTTGTGATAATTAATAAAAATACTGTAAGAAATTTATTCAAACATTTTTACTGTTAAAATTATTCACCGACCCTAAACAATAGTGTAATAATTTTAATTTTTAAAGTGTAGGGACAAATGTTATTTCAAACAATAAATGATAATAATAAATCTTAGAAAAAAATTTCAACAACCATACTTTTGACCTGTATTTATAGTTTTTCATATGAGTTTGTGATTAGGGTCGGCTTAATCATGGCTAAACTATTTTTTAAACCTGATTACTAACTTGTTTATGCTAATTACTAACTAGTTAACTCACTCGTATGTTTTTCGGCCTATCAACCGGACGACGTAGCACATCACTTGTCTAAAATGATCATGGGGTGGGACTTGTGGGTAATCCAATTGTTGGTCGTTAACATTGAGCAGTTGTTGGTCGTTAACATAACTTACATAAAAGAACATCATGGTCTTTAATCCAATTGTTTCATATGAAAATAGAGATAATATGTTTTTATGTAATTAAAATATAAAATTATTCTTTATTTATTTGTTAAACGTATGGAATTATCATTATATAAATTTTCTTTTTCTTTTAATTTAATACATGAGCAAATAAAATTTGTATCTCCTTTTTTTTTTCTTTTCATTTTTGTCTCTTATGAAAAACCTAAAAACTATATATTCACTTATTATTATTATTTTTCATTTCGTTTCTTTTCTTTCCATCGATACATTGTTGGATGATACAAATATGATTAAATTGATATGAAACTTTAACTTTGACATGATAAGGTATGTGTCATGGAGACTATTGTCTAGAATAAGGATAAGAGCAAACAATGTTTTTGAATATTTTTAAACATTGGACAGGACTGGCATTCATGCTCTAGACTCAATCATGTCTTCTTTTATAATTTAAATATTAATATTTAATTTAAATAAAAATTCATATATTTAAACATTAATTTTAAATTGATGTTATTTTAATTCTTTTATCTTTTAAGTATTTTTATAAAGGGTTAAATATATTTTTGATCCTTCAACTTTTAGTGAAAATTGAAATCAGTCTCTCTTGAAAACTTGGAACCAATTTAGTTCCTTATCTTAAAAAATATGTGGATTTAGTTCTTTAAACCATTTTTTTAATTTTATTTGACATTTTAAATACATTTCGCAGCTAACATTGGAGCGAACATGTGTCAAACGGTGTAAACAAACTAAAATACTATAATGAAATGTATTTGAAACGTCAAATAAATTTAATAAAATTTGGTTAAAAGTTGAAGGATCAAATTGATTCAGAGTTTCTAAGAGGGACTAATTCCAATTTTCACTAAAAGTTGAAGGACCAAAAACATATTTAATCCTTTTAAAAATAAGATAATTTAAATTTATTATTTTTTATTTGTGTAAAATGGTTTAATTATCATTAAATTCAAAAAAATATTTAAATATTAAATTATTTTTAATAGTCAATAAAATATAAATATTCTATGATGCACATATATTTAAGTTTAGATCGTGTATCCGACATATATGTCAAATGCTTTAAAATATTTTACCAATATTTATTAATAAAATATTTAATCTATAAATTAATATTATTTTTATAATAACAATAATTTATAACTTTTTTTATATTAATAACGTTTAATATATATAATTTAAATTTAAATTCAGACCACATCTATATATATCATAAATATCATAAAAAAAAACTCGGGTGATAATAGTTGCGAATAATAAACAGCTAGTTTCCTTTGCTTCAACCATTTTCTCCTTAATTTTTGAAAAGTAAATGTTTTGCTTGAAGATAATAAACACGTGTCACCTTGGGAGCATGTTGTAAGGCCCTGTGTCCTTTATCGGTACACTTTATCGCACACGCCCAATTACTCATTTATGAATTCACGGGCACAACATCACAACTCATAATTCATATTAACTTTACGAATACTGGCCAAAACAAAAGTAGTGTCTCTATATTTTTTAAATATTTATATTATATTATAAATTAATAATATGTATAAATTAATTAAATTAATATTTAAGAGAAAAATAATAAAATAAATAAGAAGTATTGAATGTTAGTAATAAAAATTATATATATAAAAAATAATAATATGTGACAGTTTTATATAAAATATTTTAAAACGATAGCTATTTCTAAAAAATAATAATGATTCTATTTTTAAAAATTAGTTAATAATTATATTATGAAGAATAAAATGAAATTTATATTCACAAAGAAGCATCTTTTTACATATAAATACAACTTTAAGGTAATTTTTATTTCTGATCAAATTGCTTAATTCCTTTTATTTTCCCATCGATTCATTTCTTTCAAAAATACATTTTACTTCTAACTACATCCGAATTTTGTACTTCAACATTTCATTATTCTTTTCAAATGGTCATAATATTATTTTTTTATTTCTCCATTTCACATATATAAAAACATATTTAAGGGATAAAGTTATGATAATATATATATATCTATATATATATATATATATATATATATATATATATATGATTAGTGAATTGGCTCTTATAATATTTATCTTGAAAAGTCATATATATTTATTTACTATAATTTGTGTTAACTTCACCGTATTAAAAAAGTTAGACTGAAAATACATATAAATTAAATATTGAAATTTGCTATGAATTAAAGTGTTCATGTCATGAACTTATACAGTTATGCTCGCCCTTATTTTTAAGGAATTGTCCAAAACAATTCTATATTCCAACATATAAAACAGCCAATAATTGGATTCATATCAGTTTAAAAGTGTTCTGACTTGACGTGATCCAATAGTAAACTAAAGATAAAATGACTTGGTGTTAGTGCACCAATCATGAATAACAATTCTCTGTATCTTTTTGTATAAATTATTATATTTAAACAAATTAAATTATTATTTTTTACACTATTAAATTATTAATATAAGTCTTGTATCAATGTATTAAAAATTTGTGATTTGTTATGTTATATAATAAAAGATTATATTTAAACTTACTTATATTTCCAAAATAATTTTGATACAGGCAGCTTACTCTTCTATATTAAGAGATTTTTCGGTACAAAGTAAACGATCCTAGAGAGTGTTTTTGGTCGCTTACCGTGCATTAAGAGATTCCTTTATCCTGTTAGATGTATTTGTACTTGTTTGGTAGTATAGTTGGGATAGATACTGTTTTGTTTTATTAAAGATATTAATGGAAGTGGGAAAACTCTGAGTCGTTATCTGGTAAAACAAGTTGTAGATTGATGTGGCTGGTTGGTACCTTCATGATGATGGAGGAAGTGCAAAGGCACTAATTGCAGCAGCACTGTAATGAGGCACACTTGGATACCAGAGTCTGAGAAAACAAAAGAGAAAAAGGAAGGGAGAGAAGACACAGAAGTTAAAGAAAACGACAGAAAAATCATGGGCATGTGGCTTAGGGTAAGGTCCTAGGCCATGATAGGGTTCCATTAGAATAAGGGTGCACCATGTTAGCTACCCTAAACCTTACATATGAACACTATGAAGCTTGAAAGCAACTTGGTCATGTCATTTCCCTTTAATAACACAACATACTCAGAGTATATTGCAATCAACTTCGCCTTTTTCTTCAAATTCTAAACCAAAAATCACAATGAGGATTGTCTGTGCCCCCCAATTTCATTCTCCCACCACACCCACCAACAAATGATGCAGACATGCAAGGACCAAAACTCGGTAACCTTTAGTGCTCATAACAACAACATGGAATGTGATGGTGACACATCCTACCTCAATGAGCTATAGTATTTTGGACGAATCCAACACTTTTTTCTGGGTCAACATTTCATTATCTAAAATACTGATAAATCTCATGACGATCAAAAAATGTTTCTTTGATTGGTTTTTATCGAGGGAAGAGGATCACCGAGAAGACATAATACTACTGAGACTTGAGTTTAGCCATAAACATTGATACTATTAATCATAATTGTCTATCAAGAAAAGAACTCATTGGGAAGATACAATACCAATGAGACTCGAGTTCAATCATCGACTTTGATACCATTAATTATAATAGGTCTATCAAGAAGAGAACACATCAGAAAGACATAACAACAATAAGACCTAAGTCGTGCTCACACAAAGGATTGAAACCACATTCAACCAAAAATCTTAAGCTAATAGATTTCTGAGTCTTCAACCTTACATGTTACTCAATTTTTTCATATTTTTTTTTTCAATTTTGAATTTTCAAGACTTATTTATCAAATGTTTAAGAAATATGATGATCTACGACTAACAGATGTTGCTAATTGCTAAAATCCAAAGCTGAAGAACATGTCAATTTCATGGGATTTGGATCACTAATTAGCAATATCTGCATGATACTGTGACAACTACACCATCATGTTAGTTGCTTCTACAAATGGACACGAATGTGCTCCTTCTGTCCCTCCACCCAATATCCATTGTCTTCTTCTGAGGAATGTTAGATTTTGGGGAAGTCTAGATCTCACGATAAGTTTTAGAATTTTTGGGACCAATGTTGGCTACTGGGAACTTGGAAAGCAGTGTTACATTCTAATTACAAGTTTCGGGAAAAAAAATGAACATATTTTATCTATAAAACTGACACGTGACTACTTAGATTCAGATGCTAAAACGCAACTGCAAATGAAATTAGTTGCTGCATTTTTTGAACAATCACAGACACACACCCACATTCTTTGGGATATGAATTTCGTAAAGATAACTCAGAGATCAATACAAAAAGATAAACATGAACAAATGCTAGTGGAATAGCATGATGAAAAAATGGGGAGTTGACGGATTGAAAGGGATTTAATACTTGTAGGTAACAAATTAAGAAAGGTTGACCATCAAACAAATGAATTGATTGATAACACCATCACTTATAATAAATGAATGAAGTATTTGGGGTTGAGAACCGAAGGTAAATCTAAGTTTTATATCAAGTACAAAATCTATAAAATTCAACTTTAAAGAAAATATTCTTGAAATTTGAGTTTAAATATCACGTTATAATATTTCCCAGTAAAACCCTTCATTTAGAAAGAAGGTTTTCATCTTTCCGAAACTTATTTCATTTGCAGAGTTACATGCACGATGATGAATGTTATATGCAAATGGAAAAGACCTGAGTGGGAAAGTTAATGGCATGATGATACTCAATTTTTTATTATCTGATGAATTATTAGATGATATTTATGAAGTCTGTTTCTGTATATTAATTAGTGAAATTATTATGTTTGTCCACTTGCACTTTTGCGAGAAAGCTTACATTTTTGGAAATGGATTTTGTATTCATGCGTATTTTTAATAATTTTTTTCAGTCACAACTTTAAACTTTCAAGTCTGTCCCTTCCTATTAGAAATTGTAACGTAAATTGTACTTTTTTAAATAATATAATATTTTTCGGACAGAGCTTTAAAACTTTTAACCTGTCACTTATTTGAAATTTCCAAGGCAAATAGTATTTCTTTTAAATAACAGTTTATTTTTTCAGAACGAACTTTAAAAATTTTATTTCATATTTGAATGGAAAGTTTCAAATTTGAAATATATTACATTTAAATTCCTTGTAATTAATTTTTTATTTATTTTTAAAATAATTGATTTCAATAAAAAAATTAAAATATTTAGTATCATAATTTTATATTTGAAAAAAATAATTAAATTTTTATGAGTTAAAATTTTATTTTCATAATATTTATTTTAGATTTAATTATATTTTGAGTCTTTTATAAATTTAAAATTTTTTTATTTAAAATTCATTTCAGCAATAGAATTTGTATTCATGTAAATTTATAATATTTTCTTTTTCGGTCACAACTTTAAACTTTAAACTATGTCCTTTCTTATATAGAAATTTGTAACGTAAATTGTATTTTTTAAAATAATATAATATTTTTCAGACAGAGCTTTAAAGCTTTTAACCTGTCACCTATTTGAAATTTTCCAGGCAAATAGTAATCGGATAAAATAATTGAAGTTTTTATTAGATAAAATTTTATTTTAATAATATTTGTTTTATGTTTAAGTATGTTTTGAGTTATCGATACATTTGAAAATTTTTAGTTTGAGTCTCTAGTATTTTTTTTATGTTTTATTGAGTTTAAAATTTAAAAACTTTTCGATCAAGATCTTACATTTAAATGAGACAATTAATTTTGTAACTTGATACTTATACTGTTTCTTTTTATACATGTTGTAATATAATATCTTGTTACAAAAGACCTGTTACAAAAGACCTGACGACGAGATCTTTCTCAAATATTTATTGTGTTTAAAGAAAATAATTTTTAAATTTAATTAAAATTATTAATTACAAAATTACAAAAATATAAAAATCTAAATGTAAAATTATGAAAACAAAATTATAAAACATAAAATTACAAATTAAAAAATTATAAAAATTATAAAAATATATACTTTTACAATTACGAAAATATAAAATATACAAATATAATTTTTCTTCTTTTTAATTTTATATTTTTTATAATTATAAATTATAAATTATAAAATTATAAAACTGTAAAATTATAAAATAAAAATTATATTTGCATATTTTATAATTATGAAATTGTATATTTTTATAATTTTGTAAGTTGTTAATTTTTCTAATTTTATATATTTTTATTTTTTGTTTTTATAATTTTTCAGTTGCATATTTTATACTTTTGTAAACATTTATTTATTGATTTATTTATTTTTAATTGAATAATTTTAATTAAATTTAAAAATTATTTTTGTTAAATATAGTAAATATTTGAAAAAGATTTCGTCATCACCGTCTTTTATAACAAATATTATGTGACACTATTTATGGAAAGTGACAATGCAAGATAACTGATACATGAGAGAGTTAGAAACTTAAGTACTTAAGTGTAGAGACTCAATTGAAATGTTTTAAAATTCTGAAGAGAGATCACAAAAATTTATTAGCACTCAATTAAGAGTTTCCAAATTTATCAAGCACTTAAAACATAATTAAGCATTTATTTTAATGTATAAAATTTTTAAATTAAATTTTAAAAATATTAGTCAACTTAAAATATTTAAATAATTTATATTATTAAAGGTCTAGAGAGTCACAGTGTGAGGTTGTGAGTGAAAAGAATTTCAAATTCCATCTATTTTGAGGGTATTTTAATTTCTATTAATTTAGCAATTGAAATACTTAAAAAACAAATACTTACATTTTAAATATTTTTAATTTCTCTGTCCAACCAAAACATTTCATTACAAAAAATTTTAATTTGTCCAAATAAATTAAAATTATGAGATTCATACTCTAATTTGGGCATAATTTGTCCAACATTTTTAAAACAAATTTATCTATATTCACTGGTGAAAAAAACATTTTTCAAATCGCCTAATAGATTTTGGTTTAAAAAAATTGAGGTCTTTCAAAATGCAATAACATTTTTAAAATTTTTTGCACAACTATAAACTTCGATTCTAAAATAACTGAGACCTATAATACTAGCTTCAATATTTTAAAGAACCGATGTCTATAGTTGTGCAAACATTTACAAAACTGTCACCAGTGGAATTTTTGAGATTTTCTGCAATGTTATAGGCTTTAGTTCTTTAAATAATTGATAGCCTATATGCATTGGTTATTCTAATAACCGAGGCCTAAAACTCTGTCTAGGGTTTATTTTCATGAGAGCCTCCCTTGCAAAATTCATTTTGCAATTTCACAAAAGCCTCATTTGTGAACGTCATTCTTCAGTTCTTTCTTTTCTGTTCATTTTTCTCCATCTCCATAGCCTTTGTTCTTCTCCTCCATTTTCATTCTTCTCCTCAAGAACGCGAACGTCGTCATCTCCTTCGTCTCCCTTTTTCATTTTTCATTATTCCATTCATAACTTTCCATTCGTTCTTCTTCTTGGAAACTTGAAAGGCGACTTCGAAGCCTTTGCGTCACTCCTCTTTTGAATGTGAAGCCTCCACGCCACTCAATAATCAAGGTAACATTGTATACAAACACGATTTCCTTTTTTTGTTTTTGTTTCGTTTGTTAATCATTTGGACATGTTTCAGTGCTTTGGTGAAGGAGAATATTATTGCATTGAGAAAGCGAACCATTCTGTACTTGCAACAACAAAATATTCACCATTGTCAAACTTTTGTCCTTGTTGAAACATGTGAAGCCTAATTCCCATTTTTTTCCATTACGGGTTATGTTTCGTTTTTGAAAGAACTGAAACCTATTATTAAAGTTTATGTTTCGGTTCATAACCAAAGCCAAAAAACCACACTTTTTTTATCTCATTCGGATATGTCTTGGTTGTGGGATCAAAGAAAAAATAACCAAAACACTGGTGTTATAATTGTTTCCTACACTAATAGTTTTGAAAATAGACACCAAAAATCTATTACGCCATATAAACGTTTAAATAGTTCAAAGACAATAACACATATATTTCAATCTATATCTCACTTAACCTTTGTAAATTAAACCGTATTAAAAAATATTAACATCCGGTGGATCCGAACTTAAGAATAATTTATTTTAACATTATACCTAAATTATTAATTGAGAGTATTAATTGACTATATATATAGTATGATTGATTATGAAAAACAAAACTGATTATTGCGATTTTACCTTTAGAAATGAAATTTTTTTAAGTATATTTAAATTATATTGTAAGATGAGATTCAAGTGAGATTTTAAATTGTGTATATAGTATAATTTAACTATGTTTTTAATTAAGATGAAATATTTAATATAACATCTTACATTGATAACTTAATATTTTGAATATGAAACTAGACCTTTATAAATGATTCATCAATTATTCTACGAATCTCATTAAAATAAAGTATGATGGAGATAAAAAAAAATGGATCTTTAATCTTTGAAATCACATGTTTTAGATATGAAAACACGTAATATAATAACAAATTTGCAGCTGTAGTGAACAATCTTCCACAAAATATTGTCGGCAATGTGTGATACCTGAGTGATAAATGGAACAGAGCTATAATCAATATCTTAATTATTTGGGGCATGAAAGTGATGTTTAAGAGAGATTGCACATTAATTGTGATTATTCTTTTTTACGAATAAAAATGAAAGGAAAAAAAAATAAAAAAAGAGTTCACATGATTTGTTTTCCTTGCCTTTTTTATGAAAACTACGAACCTATCACACTCTCTTATTTGTCCTTAACTCGTATGCAGAATGATTTGTGTGATTTTCACTCGTCACTTGGTCACTTCACAAAAAGAAAAGCAAAGCCAATATCTTCCTCTCATTTTTTTTTTTCTTTTCTCTCTTCTTCTCTGCAACTTTTATTATATAATTTTTTTCATTTTAACTGTGTAACACTTAATTCATACTTAAATGTTATAATATTTACATTATGTTAGAAAATTATATTATAAATATTTTATTAATATTTACATCATATGTCGTTAATATTTTATTATTGTTTATATTTTTATTATTACAATGATAATGATATTAAAATAAAAATAAAAATAAAAATAAAAGTAAAAGTAAAGTAAAATAAAATACTTATAGTAAATAAATAAATTTCACCTTGTTTATTTCCCCTCTTTCTGTAATACAATGTAAATAAAGAATAAATGAGTGTGATGTGATTCCTTGACAAAAGCTAGTAATCTCTTTTCGCAGATAAATGTATGTACATGATTCACTATCTTTAAAGCATAAATGTTGTTGTGAAAACATAATTTAAAGATCATTAGCACAAAATAGACTTTAACGTATGCACATTCATATATGATACAGAGGTATTAGACATTAAAAATATCGATCACATACATGTAAATGAGTAATTAATATTTATGTTTGGTGTCCCAAGATCAGATTTGCGATACTTACGTCTAACCTTGAGTTGTCAAATGTAAACGTTAAATTTTTTATTTCAAATCCTCTTCTCCAGTGCTTCATCTTTGTGCGCGAAAGGGTTTTCTTTATGCGCAAAAGGGACGACGACATCAAACCCACCAAAGGTATGTTTCTAATTTGCTTCCATTTTGCGTTTGCTTCCGTTTTTGTTTGTCTCCATTTTCATTTTCCAAAAGCTTGAAGCCCTCCCATTTGCAACAATGGTATGCGACGGAGTGTGCATTTCTCGTTTGCTTCCATTTTGCATTTGCTTTTATTTTTGTTTGGCTCCATGTTCGTTTGCCTCAATTTTCATATCCCAAAAGCTTGAAACCCTCCCATTTGCAGTAGCGGTGTGCGACAACGGTGTGCGACGGTGTGGTCTCCAACTGCAGTGGGGACGTGACGGTGGGTCTCCTTCGAACTGTGGCAGCTACATGAACCACCATCCATAGTGGTGTGCAGCGAGCAACCTCCTAAAGCACTATTTTCCGCGTCTTCTACGTAAATTCATGTTTGGTTGTTTGCACTAGACGTAAATTCACATCTATTTTTTTTATAAATGTAAATTTATGCCTTATGATTCTATGTCTGATCTAAAGCAGACTTAAAAACAAAAAAGTGCGCCGGACATAAAAGGACATTTTTTGTGTTAGTGGATATTAAAACTTAAAATTGAGATTATTTTTGGGTGATTAATGAGCTATAAAAAAAAATCAAATAGTGGGATGAACTCATTTGCAGCAATCACATAAATACATGACAATTATTCATATTAGGAGCGAGTTGGTCTTCATGCTACCTATAATAGAATATTTAGAAAGAGATATTTTAATTTAAGAGAATGATATTATTAAAAAATAAATTTTAAACTTAACTCAACCCTATCAATGTAAAATTTTTAACATACCATTTTATATTATTTTGAGTGTCAAACTAAATATTTGTAGATAGTTTGATAATGGTATAATACCAATTGATACAATGTGTCTAACAAGTAACAAACATCATCAGGATATATTTTAGATGACTTTTATATCATATTAAAAAGTGAACTTTTCAGTCTAACATATATATTTATCATATATATATATATATATATATATATATATATATATATATATATATATATATGATAAATTTTCTATATGCTTAATTTATTAATTATGATATTCACTTACTTTTTTTTAAATACTTTAATATGATTTTCATAGTTTTTTTCTTTAGTTTAGTTTTAGTTTTTATAATTACAGGAAAAAGAGATTAAGTTTACTTTTTGATTGAACATCTAATATTGTTACGTTGAAAAAAATAGTAATGTCGTATCATTAAAAGAGTGTCACAGATCTCTTATTCTTTTTATACATTTACTCACATTATTAAACGTTCATAAACAGTTCACGAGTGTCTAAATTTTGTTACCATTATATTATCAAAGCTTTTTCAATCATAGTTTTATTATTTGTACACTATATATGTATATATATATATATGGATAAACTATATTTTTATTGCTTTGAAAAAAATTTTTGATTTCAACCTTTTCAAAGTATTTGTATCCTGTTTCTGTAACTTGAAAAAACTATAATTATATTTTTTTTATTATTTATAATTACCAATACCATTAATTATAATTACTTTTTGAGAATAAAAGTGGAGTATTTTACAATTAAAGTGATAAAAATAGGTCAAAATTATTTTTTGAAGGATTAAAGCGAATTTGAAATTTTCTTACAGACATCAAAATATTTTTTACCTTTTTTTATATATATTTATTCCTATTCTTGTCACTGTCATTATATTCATCCTTTTGCTATCATTGACTATTTTCATTTATATTGAATATGCACACATATTATTTTGTTCTTCCAAAAGTCAAGTACACATGATTGACTCGTGTGGTTGACTTGGACCTTATTGTTTGTGGCAGAATGCAATACATGCCTCAAAGATTATCATGACAAGTGATTAATTAATTGAGTCTTAGAAGACCAATATTCAGATATCGTGATTAGTGAAAAGATCTAATGAAATGTAATTATTATGGTCGGTGAGTCTTTTATTTCAAAATAAAATTCACCAATTATAAATTTGGGTGAAAATATACAAATACTATTTTCGATTTTTTTTTTCATATATATTCTTTTTGGCTAATTTGTAAACAATACCTAGAAAGAAAAATACCATCGTCATTTTCTTTAGAATCTGAAAATTTTTCACATACTAGTTATTGACATTATTGTAGCAAGTAGGAACATAGATTCCATAATCTAATATGTGACCCGCCCGAAAATGGTGGAACATGTGGAGAAAAAATAAAAGAAAAGAAAAAAACTATCTTTCTAGTGGAAAGTGAAATAACATGAAGCATGTTTTTTTTTTTTTTTTTTCTAAATCGCATTAATTTTCTATTTGTGATAGTAAAACCCTACATTATATGTTCTGCAAGTTAACATTAATGGAGCATTTGCTTAGCTTAAAATTGCATCTTCTAAAATTCCTAATGGAAGTGTTTGTTCATCCTTAATTACTCCTTTAGTTATACATAATCAACGCGATGAACCTCTTTTAGCATTATCGTCAATAAATTAATTATTTACAAAATAACTTGATTTCATAGATCTAAATAAAAAGTTAGAAATATATGAAGTCAAATTGTAATTTTTCTTTGATTAATATTTCTTTCACTACTAATTTTATTTTGATCACTTGGGGTAGGACCTTCATAAAATTTTAAAAAATTTAAAATTAGTAATATATATTGTACTAATAAAAATTAAATCAAGTATATTTTTACTTATTTTATAAAATATAACATTTAATGTTAATAAATAACAAAACATAAAATTAAATACAATAAAACAAGTTTATTAAAATAATTTTTTTTTCTCTCTTATTATCTTTATTGGTTTCTCACATATTATGACTCATATTTGTTTTTTTTTATGAAAAAAAATTAGGAAGTTAGATACAAAATCACATTTTTTATATATTTTTATTTCTCATATATATATTATTTTATTATTAAAGATAAAAGGGATAATTGTATTTTATCTCACTTGATAATGAGATATTAGTTTAATAAATAGTATTTTTCATCTTATGAATTTTGTATATATATTTATTATTTTAAGAATAGAGAAGAAAAATTATGTATTATATATTTTTCTATAATCATTTTTTAATTTTGACTTGATTATTATAGATTTTTCTTTTAGATAATTACATCTCTCAATTTTTTTATTAGATTTTGATAAATTATTTTTATTTTTAAACTTTTTTTTGTTAAATAGGTATTAGATAAATAATAAAAAGATAATTCATTTTTTAAAAATGATAAAAGGGAAGATAATTGAAAATAAGGCATATTATACTTCTTCGCATATTTTGAATTCTTTACATATTTTTTAAGTATCATAATAAAGATCCAATTGTTAAATTAGAAAACATTTTGTATGATTCAAAGAATTATGGGTGCAAATGAGGAGTTTCATATTAACTCTTTGAAACATATATAAATTTTAAGTATATTTGCTTGAGTTTAAAAGAAAATTATGAAATAATAATTAGTAATAATTATTAGTAGATAACATGTATTCATGAATCAAATACCATGATAGTACACATCCAGTCAACAAAACGAATAATTAAATATTTATATTCATTAAGGATGTCACTTTAGTATCTCTCAAAGTCTTGGGTACCAATTTTTTTGTCATTCATATCCATTATCTTAATATCAGAGTTAAATGAATATCTTAGTCAAGATTTTGGCCTATCGTATTACTCACTTAAGGTTTCCTTAATTCTCATTCGATGTCCTTGACGTGAGAAAGTGTGGTGAAATTTTTACATCAATTAGATATAATACCATATTATAATATATAAATAGGAACAAACCTCACATTTCTAAACCAATTTTATAAGGTTTAGGATGTTTAAGTTGTTAAACTAAGTTACGAACAAGTCTTAGAGTGAAAAGTTGTCAAAAATGTTATTTTGTATATGTTTTTATTTATCTTAATGATTGTTAAACTACGTTAGCGAGCCAATTTTTTTTTTTTTTGTCATCCATGTTTTATTTTAAATTAATTTTAACCAATGACATTTCATTTCTATTAATTTTAACCATATTAGCAAATATGTAATCTTACCACTTAATCTTTTAAGAAAAAAAAATTATCTCTCACATTCATCTTATCATTCACAAACTTTTATAAATTTTATCTTCAAATATCTTCAATTTTAATTTCAAATATCTTAAAAGGAATACATTACTTTATCCTTCATTCTTACTCAAATTCATTCTTTGTTATCCTTCAAATCATCTCCCAAAAGAAATAGAGTATAACAGATACTATTTTTATTTTGACATGTTATAAAATCATTTTTTATTAAATATTTTCTAGGTTTTTGAATTAAAATATTTTCTAATTTTAATAATTTTCCAAAGAAATGAACAAAAAGTGATCAATATCATTCAAAAATTTGACATAAAAAATAATTACTAAATAAAAATTTCGTTGAATTAAAACTTACACTAACATTTGATTTGACTATATTTAAACTCAACAATCAGTAATTTAGTAACCCATAGTTAATTTAGCTATAAAGAGAGAGAGGGGTTCAAAATGTGATAATTTTTTTTATTGTAATTCTTATTTTTTAAACCATATTATTTCGGTATCTATTTTTAAACTTATTTATATAACAATTATTTTTTGCACCCATATCAATATGTTGTATAAGTTTTCATTTAATTATAAGAGCATCTAGTTTTATCAAGTGAGACTTTGAGCTCCAACATTAAATGTTCCCTAAGATCCTTCTTGTAAATGAAAAATATGTCTCATTTAAACAAACTTTCTTGTTCTATCAAAGTATCTTCGCTTATATTACTTAAAAGTTAAATCATTTAGCCACATTCAATGTACCTCGCACAAGCGATCTTTTTGTTGATTTTCTTATTCTTATTTAACAAATTAATTACTTGTTAATGGGCTGGGACTTTTTTTCTCTTTTCTTTATTTTATTTGTTTTTGTTATTTTTTTTTCTAATCTACCCTTAAAACCCCAATCTCTTACCTCCGTAACACAGTTCTATGTTCATCGCCCTTTCATTTCGTTGAACCCATGGAGCTAGAATGATTTTGTATTTTTACGTATTAGTATATTGTATGTATTGTCATGATTAAACACGCTAACCATTAACATAAAAACTATAAAAACTATAGTCATTAGTTAGGGCATAACTTTTTTTATTTAAGAGTATAAAGATGTCACGAAAACTTTATTACAAGTCAATTGATGATACTTGCAACGATCTTCCCTTTAGCAATTGTTCTACCAAAAATCTCACGGTTGGATTCAACCCTCAACAATCTCTCTCTTAACAATTATCCACCAAGAACTAAACTCGTGACCTTGACTCCAATATCAATTATTAGGATCAAGCGCTTACCACTAGACTAAAAGTTATAGTCATTAAAGTCAAGATCATGAGTTCGATTCCTAGTGGACAATTGTTAAGGGGAGATTGTTGCGGGTTGCACAATTATCTTATGACGGTGACCAAGTGAACCAAGTCACAATCCAAGAGTGAGATTCTTAGTAGGACAATTACTGCGAAAGATTATTGCAGGTGACATCAATTCTCCCGTGACAAAGCCTAAATGAACCGAATTACAATCGAATCGTAATGTTTAGACTATTACACTCTCAAGTAAAAAGAGTTTTGTCCTGATTAGTACTATAGGTTTTAGTCATTCTAACATCAATACGTATTAATTATTGATTACATCGTATCTACAATTGAGGACAAAACTCACTCATCTTTTGTCAGCAATTCATCGTGTAACTTATGTGACACGGTTTTCCAATTTACGTATACCGTTATAAACACACTATGTATCTCCTAATTATTCTATTACTGTGTAAGCATGCTTCATTTCATGCATTTTCATTTTTTTTTTCTATGTCATGCATACACATTGTACGAAATATTCAGACAACTGTTAAGTGTTGAAGATATTATAACAAGTTGGTTTATAGTTCGATGGAAATAGATTCTCTTAGTTGATTTTGTTGATCAGAAATTGATTCTGATTAGCCAAATTAAAGGTAAGTATGTGTTTCACATTACCCGATTTTCAGTAGTCTCTAATGTATCAAACATAGGATGCACATGCACTACCCAAACACTTCTTTCAAGTGATTTGATTGATGCAATCGTTGACCATACAATGTGTTCATTATGAGTTTTACTTTTTGAATCATATTCACATTCATTTTTTTTTTATATATATCATTATTTCTGGACATGTTTTCAATTTTCAAACAATAATAGTACCAACGTTTTATATCAGATTTATCTTCACCGTCCACATTGTGTAACATACATTAGATTAAACATGTATTTTTAATAATTCTTAACGCTAAACATTAGTATTGTTCTAATTACTTTTACCTAATTTTTTACATTAAAGTATCATGATAAAAACTTACATAGGAACATTTTCTGAATTATTTTGTCAAGTACGTAAGATAACAAAACTCATATATAATGATATCTAATATGAACATATTCATACGTATATGTTAGTTTCGTGTTATTTGATAAAAATGCTTTTCTTATACATCTTTTGTGTTTCTCTTATCATGTTATTTATTTTCTTAAAATTTCGTATAACTATTGATAAGAGGAACCATCCTTAAAAGTCATAATAGATTCAACAAATTTCATTATTATATTATAAAGTGAATTATAACTTTTATTCAATTCATAAAACCAATTATATTTGTAGTCACTTAACTAATATAAAAAATTCAAGTTTAATACATTTTTATATTTAATTAATGTAAGAAATTTAACGCATTAAAATGACAGTGATATATTTGTTGGAAAAGCAAAAAAGTAAAAATTTTCCTTTCTCGAAAGAGTGTAAACATATTTACCCCATTGTTGGTGTGAGGATAAAACATGTCTGAACGTACGCATGCATAATTATTAAAGCTGGGGTACACATTAATTTGAAAGGATTTTGGTGAATTATGGTACAAAATGAAGTTGGAATATGTGGATACCAACGTTCTTCAAAATCCTCCTTGTCATAGCATATAGTCTCTTATGATGTCTTTACTTTCATAAAAAACATTCAAGTTTGTTTTCATACTCCAAAACCAACACACTCTTCTCTCATTTATCAGCTTCCATTCACAAATCTTGGAACTTACTTCTTTCTACACTAAAATCACTTTTCTATGGAATTCTATCCTCTCCTACCACTCCATTCTCCGCTCCTCTCCGTCACTATGTAAACCGTTCGATGGGATGTTATTAATGGTTAAGATTCAAGATGAAACTTTCAAGATAAATGTTTTGAATTAAATATGTTTTCAATCCCTAAATTTTAATGTGAAATTAAAATTCACTTATGTTCAAAATTTTGATACATTTTGATCTTTAAACTTTAAAAATAAGTAGATATAATTCTTTTAACTCAATTACGTCAAATTTTTTTAACGTGTCAAATATGTTTTCAACTATATATTGAATTAGAAACGTATCAAATAGTGCAAATAACTTCAATGTTAATATAAAACATATTTGACACATAAAAAAATTAAAGAAATTAGGTTAAAAAAATTAGATTCATTTATTTTTAAAGTTTGGAGATCAAAATATATAAAAGTTTTAAATATGAATAAATTTTAATTTTGCGTTAGAAAAAATAATTATCCTAAATGTTTCTCCGAAGTGAAATGAGAGAAGATTAAAGAAGACGATATTAAAAAAAATATTTTGGAAGCGTTTAAGGTTTTAAAAAATGAGAAAAATTGAACTTAGGATATTTGACTATTTAAGAGAATGATAACATCAAGCATTTCAAATTATTGAAAACAATTTTCTTTGCTTAAAATATTTAAAATAAAATTTTAATCTTGTTTTAAAAAAGAGATAAATATGTTCTTTTTTTTCTAAATTTTAAAGATTGAAATTCGTATTGTTATAAACTTTAATATATTTTGATATTTAAATTTAAAAGATCATATATATATATATATATATAAATATAAAATGTTTTATGTTAAACGAGTTTATCATTTAGGTTATTTATAATATTATGTTTTTGCTAAAATATTAATCTGATACATAAAAATATTAATAACAATTAAATTAAAATGATTATATATATTTATTTTTAAAGTTTAAAAATTAATATATTAAAATTTAGATTTCAAAATATATAAAAATTTAAAAAATAACAAATTCTGATTTTATGTATATGAACTATAAACATATTTAGTCATTTGAAAAAAATTGCCTGACATTATAAAAAATGATTTTGTTATTTGCTCTTAAAATTGGCACCTTTGATCACAACCGTGAATTTGATCCAACGGTATACAAATAAGCTGCAGAAGACCGGAGAGAAAAAAGGTAGGAGAGGATCCGGTTCCCATATCTCCACCTCTCAATTTTTTTACCGTATTTTACGAAATAAATGCACCAAATCCAAGAAAAAATCTGAAGCAGATAAAATATATTGTTTTTTTATGGGTTCGATTCCCGTACACTATTCATATATATACAGTAAGTTTCTATGGTGTAACATGTAGTTTATTTTAAAAAGTTATTCAGAAAAATAAATAAAAAATACGTTGAAAACGATTTACGATTAAGTGCTTATTTTGGATTATTCCCCACTTGCAAAACACGTTAAATGGAATCCTTGTCTCACTGTGAATTCATGTTTATTGTGCTGCAATGTGAATACCGACGTATTCTATATTAGAAGGTATTCTTCAACAATTATAAATGCTTATGATATAAAATAATTTAAAATTAATTGTGAATATAAGTTATTATAAATAAATAGTCGCATTTAAGAGGTTTGAGTCTTGCAGCTAAAATGAAAGAAGTATGATTACTCAACTTTGAAAATCTCGAGACTTCTCATGCTTCTTGTCTTAGAGAAAAGCACGACTCTTCCTAAGTTTTGAAATATGCATGCTTCTGTCGACATTCTCCATCTTTCTCCACCCTCTCAAATTTCCTACTTTTATAATTTCATTAGGTTATATCGTTGACATAATTAATCACCTTTCCCTTCAATTATTCAAAATGTGATACATATATATTATATACTTTATGCACTTTTACTTTTTACTTTATTTTAATATATCTTTATAAGTATATTAGTATGACCATTACTTTGTTGTTAGTTCTTTTGTGAGCATTAGAAATATTTAGCATCAATAAACAAATCTATACGAAAGAATTTAAGATACTACTTTCAATTCAAAATCTTAAATAATAAGTTTATAGTTTTTCTAGTTATATATTGATTGTGTTAAAATTTTTATTCAACGAGAGAGTCTCAATTCACCTTAAATTTTTAATAAATTATTATATATGTTTTTGGTTCTCTTCTTCTCTATTATAAGCTCGTGATATATCTTTTCACTCATTGATGCAATCCAAGATGTGTCTGGATAAAATCTCTCAACATCTGATTGAGTGGTCTTCTTGCAAAGATACTTTGATGCTCACAAGTCCACTACGTGTGTAATAACTTCATAGGCTTTTACCTGGCTGAGTCTAGAGTATTGTTTGATGTGAGTCTAAGTTCCACATTGAATAAAAATGAGAAAGTAGAGGATCATATAAAGATGAAGACTCATAAACTCATCAACTTAAAGTTTTGCTTAAGATTTTGGGTTAAGAGTAGTGTCACTCATTGGTGTTATATCTTCTCGATGATCCTCTCTCGAAAGACCCAAGAGACCATCTAAATAGATACCTTTCTTAAGCTATTTATAAAAATAAAACTGTTTTAAACACTTAATTAAACTTCTATTATATATGGAAACAAAGTTCCCCATTAGGTGAATATATGATCGATTCAAAGCGTAAATGATTTGATAAAATATTTAGAATGGTTTGATTGGAAACTCAGCCAATGTTGAAGGGAAACCTACCCACCACACCGACTCATATGTTCATTGAAGTGTGTGGTGTTTTGGTGACATGAACTCCTCTAACTCTATATTCGTCATTTTGTTCTTTTGTAATCTTTGGTTGATACCAACACAACCATTTGTCTAAATGTCTTTACTCTCATATTTGATACGATTTCCCCCCATTTTCCAATTGCTTCCCTACAAAAGCTGCCTCTTCATAACTTTTGTCACAACATGTAATGTCCATTTTTGTAAGTACTTCTATGTTTTTAATGTCTTTTTTTTAATCATTTTTCACCCCACTTTAACTTTTTTTACCCTCTTTCTCAAATAAATTCATTCAATTTCACAGATATTTTATTGGCATGCTATGGTGATGGAGAAAAATGGTATTCCAAGACTAGAAACATAGCATAGTGGACAAGACTTTTGTAGTTTCTTCTGCTTTTGCCTTTCATAATTTGCATTAACTTCTTAATGGTGTTTCCCGTAAAGTGGTTGAAGGAGTTTTTTTAACAAACCGACTTTGAGTTGGATCGGAGGTATCAATGTGGAGTGTTTGTTTGAATTTAAGCATTTCATAACAAAATTTTTTATAACTTTTCAAATTTAATTAGAGTTCAGGTAAATTTTATTTTTTAAATAATGTTGGAGATTCTATATCAATTATATATAACTTAGATTTTCAGCATATAAGTGTATGTAAATTTTCAAGTCTTGTTTATTAGATCTATCATGTCATCATTATTAATATCTAATTTCATATTTGAAATATTTATACCTTAGACGAGAAATATGTTAAAAATCTCACATATTAACTATAAATAAGATCAAATTTTTAATATATAAGTAAATACAAAACTCATTTTACAAAAAATTTTACAATATTAAATTAAACTTGAAGTCCACTTCTTAAAAAATAATTAAAAAAAAGTGCTAAATATACTAAAATAATATTTAATAACAACTAAAATTAATTCAATATTTCGAATGAAATTTCAACATTTAAACTTGTAAACAAATATTATTGATCATTAAGTTGTATTATATGTTAAATTTCTTAGCTAATATCTCTTTTATTCTTATTTTATTTTTAGTGAAATTCCTTACTTAGTTGATACTCATTGAAATGAAAAGAGTGGATTATTTATTTATTTATTTATTTTTATATTGTTTAAATGTAACTTAAAGAATACCTCAAGCGTGTTTTATGGAACTCATCCCTTCATTGATAAGTGAAGCATGTAAGATGAAGTATTATTGAAAAGATAAAAGGTAAAAAAAAATGAATGAAAAGGTGTTCTTTAGCTAAGAAGAAGTATGATTTTGTTTGCTACTATTAACTTTATTTATTAATTTTTGTTATAATAATAAGATGATAAATAGGCATAGTGGTGTTAAAGAAGATAATATTAAGGATATCATCAAATAAAACACGTACATTTGTTATAAATATATATAAATAATAAGTCCAAATATGTTAACTATGTATATCATAATCCAAACAAATATCTAAAAAATAATTTGTTTAAGCATAACACATAATGTATGATTATTACAAGCCACCCTACTCTTTGATCTAATTATTATGAACACAAAAACGTACATGTTTCAACTAAAATTTCAACTAATTAAACCCTAATCATCATTTCATTCTTCATAAACGTAAGACTCATCATTATCCTTCGTACTCTGGAGAAAAAAAAAAGCCAAAAACTCCGTCACAAAATACAAATACCATAAGAATTTGGACCATTATTTAATTAATTAGGAAAACTTAGTTAATAATAGTATTTTTTTCTGTCTTAAATATAACAAAAATAAGTAATTATACAATGGTTAAAAATGTGACTTAAATTTATTTACTTTTTTAACTTCACAAAAAAAAAAACATTTTTAATTATTCTTTGTAAAGTCTCGAGCCTTAAAATCCTATTTCTTTTCTTTCTTTTTATTTCTCTCTACTTTTCTTTGTTTTTTTTTTATCGTTTATTTTTTCTTTCAAAATTTTATTCTGCCGTTCTCTACCGATTTCTTTTTACCCAATTATCATATTTTTCAAAATCAAATTACATAGTAAGTAACAAGTCCATGATCACTTTATTTGGAATAAATTTCAGTTTAGAGTAAATTTAATCTTAAGTTTCTTTTCTGTTCATATTTATGTTTAATATAGTTAAGTTAGTTAATTGGTATTGTTTAATTTTTATTTTTGACTAAAACTGGTATTGTTTGATGTTGTCTAGTTTTATAAGATTTTGTAATTTTTATCAACTCTTTTTAGTTGTTATTTGTTTTGTTATTAATTCGGTTACTGTTGATTCAATAAATTTTGTTTCGGTTTTTAGTGAAATAGATTTGAAGAATTGGAAAGAGAATATAAAAATTGTTCTTGACTACATGGATTTTAATGTTATATTGAGGAGTAAGAAATTAATTTATCTTAGTGTCTCTAATACTTCTAAAAGAGATTATTCAACTTGCATGAGTCTTATGATAATTAAGTGTGATATTTCTGAGGTCATTTTGTAAGCACCATTAAAGATAAGGATTGCATTAAAAAAATTAAGGATCATAAGGACGAAACCGTTAAGGATTCAACACACAAAAAAAAAAAAATCAGGGTGACAATTATTTCTTTTGCAGAAAAATGGTACATGTAAAGAAGAAATATATCAAATGTGATGTTTGACATGTAAAGAAATGTACATTTCTTAGTTCGATCCATTCTCGGAGGTCAATACTAAAATTGACAATATTATCTAAAGAGCATTGTGACACAAACACCTAGGTTACATTTCTATTAATAGAGTTGAATGACATGTATTAGATGAGATCTTGGATTCTATCGACTTCACAAACTTTGATGTTTGTGTTGAATGCATTAAAGGGAATCAGGCCAAACTAAAATGAAAAATCTCAAGGAAAGTATTCAAATCATTTAAGGTTGTAGTTAAAAATCAACTTAACAAAAGAATTAAGACCATTATCTGATCATGGTGAATAGTATGATATATATGATGGTTCAGGTGAAAAACATCAAGGACCTTTTTCTAATTACCAGGATGAATCTAGAATTGTTCCACAATGCATAATGTAGGGGTCACCTAATATGAACGGTGTGGCTGAAATACGAAACATGACTCTTAAATATATGGTAAGGAACATGATTTATTATTTTACCTTATCAGAGTCATACTGAAGATAGACATTAAAAACTGCAATTTACATTCTAAATAGAGTGTTCACCAAATCAACTGTAAAAACACCTTATAAACTTTAGATTGGACGGAAGTCTAGTTTAAATTATTTTTGTGTACATTGTTCTTCAACTAAAAGAAAGCATTATAATATATATATATATATATATATATATATATCACAATTCGTAAAAATATGAATCAAAATAGAGATACTTTGGTCACTTATAATTCATATATAGAATTATAGAATATCTTTAAAGTATAAAATTAATTTCTTATTTATATAACTTATATATATATATATATATATATATATATATATTTATATATTTTTTATGTTTATAAAATATGTAAAATTATAATTTTTAAAATATTTTAAATTATAGTTATTGAAAAAATTGTATAAATTTAAACATTGGAATAGTTTTGAAGCAATAAATAAATAAAATAATTAAAATTTATACATAAATATTATTAAAAATATTTGTATTGCTTAAATTTGAATATTGTTTCCCATGATTATATATATATATATATATATATATATATATATATATATATATAATATTATAAAAAATATTTTTTTTTAATATAAATTTATTTTTTATATATAAATGAGTTCTAAATAAATCCATTTTATTATGTTGGTCTCATTAATATAAAATTTTATATCTGTTAGTATAGCTATTGCTTTATTTTTATTGTTTATGAATATAAAAAGTCAAGATTTATTGAAGTGATTCCTTAATTTTTAGTAAAAAATGAAATTAGTTGGATCTTTTGAGAGGGGATTATCGGGAAGATATAACAATAATAAGACATGAGTACTCTAACTCATACATAAGGGATTGACATCACTCTCAACCCAAAACTTTAAGACAATGAGTTTCGGTCTTCATCCTTGTATGTTGCTCAACTTTCTCATCTTGACTCAATGTCGGATTTACACTTATACTTGGATTTCCAACAAAACTTTGGCTTAATTTAGTCTTCTGACTTTATAAATGTTTGGATTTAGTCATTTTAGCCAAAATTTGTTAAGTTGACTTAACGTTTTAAATTCGTTTTATGATAACATTGAGTTTTTTACATCCTTTTGACACATCTCCGCTTCAATGTTAGCTAAAAAATAATCTTGAAATACATTTGAAACATAAATAAACTTAACAAAATTTGGTTAAAAAGACTAAATCCAAAATCCAAACATTTGTAAAATTGAAGAACTAGATTGGGTCAAAGTTTCGAGAAGGGACCAATTCCAATTTTCATTTAAAGTTAAGAGACAAAAAAACATATCTAATCCTTAAATGAATCTAGAAAAGGAAAAAAATATGTTTTTGTCCCTAAAGTTTGACTTTAATTTGAAAATGATCCCAGTTGAAACTTGGTCACTGTTTGATCTTTACAATTTCAAAATCATTTTTTTTATCACTATTTCTAGATGGCGTTAAAAATAGAAAACTATGTGCTTTTGTTATTGAATTTTTTTATAAAATAAAAATCTAGTGTTGACCCACGATGAATTAAAAAATTAAAATATTAGCATTGGCATAATCCATGATATATTATTATATATTATAAATTAAATTAAAAGAAAGCTTAAGCTAGGTTTATGTTAGTATTTTAATTCTTTTAATTTCTTTTTTATGTAAGAATAATTTATTTACTTCCATAATTGTAACCAATAACTGTAGGGAAACATGAGAATTGTTCAAATTGTCAGAATTCGAGAATTATAAATCTAAGCCACTAAATCATTTACAAATGATCAAGGTCACAAATCAGTTAGTGTGAATCTTAAAAGAAACACACATATTTATCTTTTAATTTTATCCATTTAAATATAGACTAATTTTATTATTTTTGTTTCTTACAATAACTAACGGTTCTTAGATGCTAATCTCTATTCATATAAAACACTGTAAAAAAAGAATTGATTACAGAATGCATTAAAAAAGGTGTGCTAGGAAATATATTTCATTATTTTAAAAAGGATAACAGATAAAAAATATGTGTGAGAATACGAAAATATATTCCCTTTTTTGAAAGAGAGAGAGAACCTGTGCCTATATAATGCTGAATCCCTCTCTGTTTTCTCCAATAAGGGGCCTTGGCTTTTCCTTCATCCTCTCTCTTGAACAACTTATTCATTTCTCTCTCACTCACTCTCTGTTTTTCCTCTGTTTCTCTCAAACCATACCTTTAACTATTCCCATTATTTTAGTATTAGAAACTAGTTTTGCATTGTTAATACAATGGCCATAGACTGCATGACAAATATACAAACCATGTCTCAGCCACAAAAGCAGCACCAGCACCAGCAAGACCACAAAGAACACAAAGAAGATGAAGCTCCATTGGTTTTTGATGCCTCACTTCTAAGGCACCAACTCAACCTACCAAAGCAATTCATTTGGCCTGATGAGGAGAAGCCATGCATGAATGTGCCTGAGCTTGTTGTCCCTCTCATTGACCTGAGGGGGTTCCTCTCTGGTGACCCTGTTGCAACAATGGAAGCTGCAAGAAGGGTTGGTGAAGCATGCCAAAAGCATGGTTTTTTTCTGGTGGTGAACCATGGGATTGATGCCAACTTAATCTCTCATGCTCATAGCTTCATGGATGACTTCTTTGAGGTTCCCCTGCCTCAGAAACAGAGAGCTCAGAGGAAAACAGGGGAACACTGTGGCTATGCCAGTAGCTTCACTGGCCGATTCTCCTCCAAGCTTCCATGGAAAGAGACACTCTCTTTTCAGTACTCAGCTGAGGAGAAATCATCCACTATTGTCAAAGACTACCTGTGCAACACATTGGGCCAGGAGTTTCAGCAATTTGGGTAAGTTGCTGAAACTGTTTGTGTTTTTTCAACATTTTTTTTTTCTTTGACTGTGTGTTAAAACTCTGTGTGTGTGTGTGTTTTCCATTGTAAAACAGGAGGGTTTACCAGGACTACTGTGATGCCATGAGCAATCTTTCTTTGGGGATAATGGAACTTTTGGGAATGAGTCTTGGAGTTGGAAAAGCATGTTTCAGAGAGTTTTTTGAAGAGAACAACTCAATAATGAGGCTGAATTACTACCCTCCATGTCAAAAACCAGACCTGACTTTAGGCACAGGACCTCACTGTGACCCAACATCTTTGACCATTCTTCACCAGGACCAAGTGGGAGGGCTCCAAGTTTTTGTTGACAATGAGTGGCATTCCATTAGCCCAAATTTCAATGCTTTTGTTGTCAACATAGGTGACACCTTCATGGTATGTTTGGTCTCTCTTTGAATATGCACCAATGAAAGAGATTTGTTGTGTGATGTTGTTCTTATTAATTAAACCTTGTTCCACTTTGTTTTTGTGTTGTGTAGGCTCTTTCCAATGGGAGGTACAAGAGTTGCTTGCATAGGGCAGTGGTGAACAGCAAGACAACAAGAAAATCTCTTGCTTTCTTTTTGTGTCCAAAAAGTGATAAATTGGTGAGTCCACCAAGTGAATTGGTGGATGAATCGAACCCAAGGGTGTACCCAGATTTTACATGGCCTATGCTGCTAGAGTTTACTCAGAAACACTACAGAGCTGACATGAAAACCCTTGAGGCATTCACCAACTGGCTTCAACACAAAAGGAGCTGAAAATTTTTCAAGAACATCAATGCCATATTATTTATTAGCCTTTGATATTCCCATATGAAGATGAATAGTGACATGTGTAATTGATGGCGGAAAAAGGGTAGCAGCAAAAAGGCACTGAGAGAAGAAAAATTCATGTTTTGAGTGTTGCACACCAGTTATTAGTGATTAGTAGTAATGAAGAAAACGAGGGATATATAATATTTATAAGGAATATCCATAAGAAAGAATTGGGCAGCTAATTTTGTAATTTTTGTTTGGTGATATAGAAAAAGCTTTATTATTAATTAAAGTTGCAACATTTATTTTGTTTTGGTGTGAAAATAAAAGCAAGGGAAATAAGTGAGGTTGTGAATTTGGAGAATTATTGTGTTTTGTTATGTGAGGTGGAGTTTGACTGAATCGAAGAAAACGAAGGTTAACACCTAATGAATCCAAAAGGGTACTTAATAAATTGGTATGTATATGTTATAATGTTTGTTTATGTTGAAGGTGTTAAGAGTTGGAAGTATGTGAGGGAAAGGTTAAAAGGGAGGAAATAGATCCAAGAAAAGATGAGGCCCACAATTTGAATGATTCGGAGGAATAGGGAGCTAAAATCCATTGAGGATTGGCATAGATCTCATTTGCAATTTCTGCAACTTCAAGCACTTGTTTTTTGGTTTTATTATCCTGATTTTTCATACCTGGAAATTTGGAGGGTTCTGTAATTTAGAATGCTCACTACAATCCTCCCAGCACCTGTCTTGAGATGCTGCAACATTCTCCTCACGATACTTTAATCATTGCCCTTAAAAATTATATTAAATCATCTCTCATCTCCCACTATCACCTTTCTCTATTTCCCTTTTTCTAAATTTTAATAACATAAAAAACTTTAGTCTTTTCAATAAACCCTTCTAAACATTCATCATTCCCCAAAATATATATACAGACACACACTGTGCTAAGCTAATCTTCTGCTTACACAAGATGAATTATTTATTACGATTGGTTTCACAAAATATATGTTAGGAATCTAAGCGTGAATCTAAGTTCTACATCAGTTAAAAATGAGAAAATAAAACACTATATAAGGATAAAGATTCATAAACCCATTACCTTAAGGTTTTGGGGATTCAGAATGGTGTCAATGTCTTATGTGATTGGACTTAGGTCTCATTGGTGTTGTATCTCCCTAGTGAAACCTCCTCTTTAAACCTAACAAGAGATCTTATATCAGAGCTGATAGATCAAATAAAATAATATAACTACTATATTAAAAAAAAATTAAAAGCAAATTTTCTTTGGATATACACAATTAAATAAAAAAAGGTATGATTAAATGTATATAAATAAATGAAAGATGTTGAAAAAATATAAAATATGTTGATAATTAATTTTATTTTTGAGTTGCTAATTTTATTGAAACATTTTGATTCATTGACACATACCTGTAAATGACAGTTTGAAGGGTTGTAACAACATATGAGAATGAGACATAAATCTATGTATCTATCCATCCAAGAATGTCAACATGTTCTTTAAAGGTTACATTCATCTTTTTTCATTTTGACACCATAAAACACCAAACATTGAAGAAAATGACATGTCATACGAAAAAAGAAAAAAAAGAAGAGAAAATTATAATGATGAAGCAAATTGATTGTGAAATAATAAAATTGTGATGGAAAAGAGAGAGAAAAATGTGAATTTACAAATCCAGGCTTTTGTAGATTGAGTGTTAGTGTTTGGTTTATGGCTATGGAAAGGCACACAGCCGCCACAAGTAAGGACAATGACAGTCCCATTCCCGTACTCTCTTCCAAAAGGCCCGCATCACGTGGAAACCATTTCTTGTTTCTTCTGCCATCGCTTCTAATCCAGCTCTCTGCATTATATATGGTCATCAACAAATAAAACTTTACAAAATATAATTTATGCAGATGAAAAAAAAAAAACAAAACATTTGTGTATGAAGCACAACTATGCTCTCTTGAAAAACGACATTTCTTAGGATTTCTGTCACAGATACCTCCTCTCCTCACCTATCTGTACCATTCTTGTTCTCTAGTTCCTTTCATGGTTCTTTTGTTTTCATCTTCATGTTCTCCTTTCTCTTCTTCTTTAAACAAATCATAAAAGCCCACTGGTTTATATTATGCACTGGATTAGGTTTCGATTTATAGAATAATGGGTTAAATATGATTTTGATCCCTTAAGTTTCAGTTAATTTTGGAATTAGTCATTCTTCGAAACTTTATACCAATTTAGTTCTTTATTTCTAGAAATGTATGGATTTAGTCCTTCTTACCAAATTTTATTAAATTTATTTGACATTTTAAACGCATTTTAATATCTGAGTTAAAATTAAAGCGAAAATGTATCAAGCGGTGTAAACAATTCAAATATTATCATGAAATGCGTTTGAAACATCAGATAAACTTAACAAAATTTGATTAAAAGAACAACTAAATTCACATATTTTTAAAGATGAAGAACTAAATTAGTCCAAAATTTTGAAGAGGAACTAATTCCAAATTTCATTGAAACTTGAGGAAGGAACCAAAAACATATTTAACCCTAGAATAATTGTACACTCATAGACAAAACACCAATGAAAAATAATTACAATTTATATCAAGATCACTTTAATCCAAAATACAATAAATTTATGAATTTAATTTTGATTTAAATTTACACTTCGATTTTTTAGATATTAGAATCTTGTTTGAACAACCTAGCTAGTATTCAAACCCTAACTTATCCATGTCATCAAATATGATATACTCATATTGCTACCACACCAAATTCTCACCAACTTATTTGGTTGAATGTTTATAGGGCATCCCATAACCTCTAGGGTTTGCTACACCTTAACAATCCTATCCCACCATTAAAACGTGCATAACACACTAGGAATATCCATCCCTACTGCACAAAACGTTGCCCATTCATGGTAAGCAAGGAACCCCACTCCCCTATGAGAAGAGGACAACCCTTGGCCAAGACCTCATGCCTATACCTTCTCTATTCTAATAATGACAATACATCGACTCTATAAAATGATTCATTTAACTTTCAAGTACATTTTTATCGAAGTTTAAGTATAAATCTAAATCTCACATTGAGTAAATACTATATAAGAATAAAGATTCAGAAATTTATTATTTTAAAATATTGGGTTAAAAATTATAACGATCTCTTAAATAGAATGAGTTCGTTGTGTCTGTTCAGTAATCATCTATGTATTCATCACATATCAACTTAACAAGATTAAGTCATTTATTATTGCATTTGTTCTCTTCATGCAAAATGAGTATTGTGGAGAAGGTGTTAAGTGGAGTTAAAAGGATTTGGACTCAATTGTGGAAGCATTATTGGTTCATAGAGAATTAATATGTATAGGTTTTGATAAGGACAAATCTTCTCCTAATCTAAATCCTGGTTTTGAAATGGTTGCTGCCATTTTCATTCAAATTTGCAACCTTTGAAGAGGCACAAAAATGGCAACAAGCGTCAATCTTGTGCTCTAGCATCAATTTTATTACTTCCATAAATCAAAGCCTTTTTTTCTTTTCTTTTTATGCGTACTTAATTTGTATTATTAAATACAGAGAAGGACAAAGTTTGTTCGTTTTCATTGGTAATCGTATTGTTATTTTTTGAAAGAAGATAACACAGCAAAGTAAAAAAAGAAGAAGAAAAGAATCATATATGAGCAATAACAACTGTAATAGGATACAATTTAAACTGCTCCTTGCAAAATGACAATCTCAATCTCATTGAATCTCAAAAATTTATCTTTATCTGCTAGCTAGAGCTCTAGGGATACTGCAATTTTTGTTGCAGCAGCTGTTGACTGAAATATATGTTTTTGTCCTATCTCATAATTTTCATTACATGCAAACGACAAAATTTCAATAATTTTTGCATTGCCATCTAGCTATATATAAATATTAAATAAACTATAGATTTGAGCATGGAAAATAGGAGTACCACTGCAAGCTCCAACTACCCCTGTTGATTATATATAATAATTATATTTAAATTTGATTAGTAGACACAACATGGGATAATTATTCTTTAATGAATAAGCCAACATCACTTACAAGATTAGGTCACTCCTGTGTTGCTAAGTTGGCCATTTGAGCACCATTAGGACCACAAAATGACAAAAAATTCAAGCTTTTATCCCTACCAAAATAAAATAGTTAGAATTAATCAGAAGTGGTTTTATAATTTTTTTTGCTTCAAATCTCATTCCATAATTACGTGCCAGGATGTCCAACACCCATAACGGTTTAATCAAACGCACGAAATCTTATTTCTTCTATGGTTTTGTCGTTTCTTTTGTTAGATTGTGTTGAAGGAGAGTGAAATATGCAAGAAGAAAAAAAAAAGAAAGAAAAAAAAACGAGCAAAGATATAGATATGTTTGAAAGATATACATCGTGTGGGTGAGCTTGCGAGAATGGCTTCCATTCGTTGGTTTTGTTTCTTTTCTTGTTTTTAAGACAAATGGAAATTGACTACTCGAAAAAGATACAACTACAATTACCTATCGCATGTTAAGCAAGGAACGTTTGAAGATATACAAATTCGAGTATCCCAACACATACAAAAAAATATATATATGAAAACGTATATCTAAGTATTTTATTTTATTTTTATTTCCCAATATGAAAAAAAAAGGATAAATATTAAATTTGATGGTAAAAGAAAATAATTCTTGCACTTTCAAACTCTTCGAGTTTTCAATAAAGAGTTTAAAGCTAATTATTTCATAAGAACAAGAAGAATTTAATGGTGAGAATCAACAATAAATTAAGGTATAAAAGAAGAAAATAATGTCACTTTCATCTCCGAGTTTTAAGATAATAGATTTTTGAGTTTTTCTTTTTTTAAATATTATTAATTTTTTTCATTTTTGTGATTCATACTTGAATTTTTAATCATTGTTTTATTTAGATTATTTGAAGTTTTTCATGAGGACATATACGAGAGATTTGGCATAAATGAGTTATTAACAAGCTTATAAAAGATATTAGGATACTTTTTCAAACCAAAACTTTAAGGAATTTTATAAATTCTTTTACTTATATATTGATCATCTTTTTCATTTTTTTATCCGACATGAAACTCATTTTAAACTCTGAACAAATTATTTATTCTGAAAATAGTATTATAAAAAAAAAGGTTTACATGCAAAATTATTTTGTCTTTACAAAATATTGGACATTTTAAAAGATTAAATGGACTATTTAGAGACAAATGTAATCCATTTCATATCCCATCTCTAAGTTCTTCTCAACCAATCAATTATAATACAGATTCAAAACTATCACCAAAGGTGTGTACAATAGTTTTTAGATAAGAATAATCATAAAATTGAGGTGGAAAAAGATGCATATATATATATATATATATATATATATATATATATATATATATATATATATATATATTCTTTTTATGACGTCTCATTCTTTAACTAATAACACGCACGTACACTTCTCGATAATTTTTCAAATTTTCGATACTTCTTCTACATGAAAACCTCAAGAGCAGTGTTTTTCTTTTCTTTTTTCACAGCTCCATGTGCAAGAGATAGATATATACCTCAATCACTTCTAGAAGACAAGAAGTAATAAACTAACTACACTGTGTTTATACAGTGAATTTAGTCAGAATGACAAAGGTTTTTGGTGTTTGGTGTTGGTGACACACGTGATATTCTACCCCAAACAATAGCTCGAAGTAGATGATAAGGTTTGGCTTCAAATAAAAACGAAGTTTTAGTTTGTTTCAATGCATGAAAAAAATAAATATATGTTTATATTTTCTCTGGTGTTTTATGTAGTTAAAAGGGTGATACAATTCGAAGCATGGTCCATGGTTATTTATTTGTGGATGATTATTGTTGATATCATCAAGATAGTGCCATGTTTAAGACACTTGTTAAACAAATCATAGAGTTCTTGATTAATACGCAGCTTGACTAGTTTGTCTGATGTTACAAAAACTTGTGTCACTAACAACATTGTAGTGAGTTTTTAATTACTTGTGATGTGTATGCACTTTTGTTTGTGGGTGAAGTTGACAAAGATAGAAGTTGGAAGAAACTCTCAAGATGGTTGCTTCAGTGCAAATGAACAATGCAAGCATAAAATAAAGCATGTTTCACGTCTTAATATATTTTTCATTTTTTAGTGCTGTTTTTTTCTCTCTTTTTTTTTAACTATTTCCATTTACTTACTTCCAAAACCTCTTACGTAATCCTTGAATGATGATATACTTGAACGTGATTCACTTATTTTTAATATTTCTTTCTCAAACACTTGTTCAATGACATGAATTTTAAACTAAAATAAACGGTTAGAAGTCTGACATCGACCAGAGATAATGTCAACTCACAATATATAAGTGGGAGCAATACTCATTTTACAAGTCAGTTTTGTGGGATTGAGTTAGATTTAAAATCCACTTCAAACATCTATTAGAGTCAAGTTAGAGCCTATTCTACCGAGATTTCTTAAAAATTATGTTTTACTGCTATCGGACAGCTAATAGACCACTCATTTGTAGTCCTACGCACGATATATATATATATATATATATATATATATATATATATATATATATATATATATATATATATATATATATATATATTGGCGTGAGAAAAGTAAGTTGGAAATTTGATTTTGTGATAAGTTATATTTAAAGTTCACTTCGAACTTAAACTGATTAATCATATTTTTATTAGATTAATGATTGGTTGAATGCTCGACTTAAGTTTCATTGGGTTAATGACTAAATTCTATTTTTAATTCTTTTTGTGTTATTATTTTCTATTTATTCTTTCGTATGTTATCCTTCTAAGAGAGTAAAAATGTTACGTAGCGAAGCTTACTCCATATAGAAGCATTCGCATTTGTTTTGGATCAAATCTGGCCCAAAATTAGAACCATGCGGGTGACAGTTTCTGCTTTTGACACCACTTTTTCACTGTTCTCACCCGACTTTTGTTTCTCATATGTGTTGTATGCATATAGAAACATGTTGTGTAGAATGATTTTGTTGTTTGTTCTATATTTCAAAATTAATTATCCGTATTTTAAAATTGAATATTTTACGTGAATAAACTTTTAATGATTCATTAACATGTGGGTCTGACATGCATTTGAATAAATACAACGATCATTCTTTTATTTACTATGTGCAATCTAAATTATTGACATGTGACTTGAATTTGTGCAATTTGGATTCTTGAGTTGGCATAATCTCAATCTTGTCTTTTTATTGACAAAGGCTTTAATCACTCACTTACATTATTTTCTTTTCCTAAGAACATGGATCCACTCTTTATTGTTGTATATTACAATGATATTTTCATAACAACTATTCTGAAAAAGTTTTTTTGTCAATTTATGTTTTAAAACTTTATAATTATGTCCCATTACTCATAGAACATGTTTTTTCTTTTGGATTCCTAACAAGACCAGTGTTGAGGTTCCATTACGCAGAAAAAAAAAATTAATTAATCAAATGAGTGATGCATGAGAAAAAAAAAAAACATTCACACACCTTATACCACTTAGCCAAGTTGGTTCCATCTAAACAGAAAGTTCAATGGCGATATAAATAATAAGTCCCCATAATCTTACATTGTAAACTATGCATGTTAGGCCGAATAGGTTTATTCTTTTTGCACCCGCATAATTTCTTTTTGTACCTTTATTAGGTGTGAAAAAAAGTTCAAATTGCTCATGAATATATTTTCAGATTGCGTAAATCAGAATATGTTTCTAAACTATGTACTCTGAAATATATTTTCAGATCTATAAATATTTTGGATTACATTATCTATAAATTGCGAATCTAAAAATGTATTTTTTTTATTGCAAAACCCATAACTCGTAATTATATTTTCATACTGGGCATTCTTAAATAAAATTTCAGATTATTTATTTTAAAATGCATTTCAGGATTTAAAGTTGCATGCTAAACATACAACTTAATATTACGAATTTTGAAAATTATTTTATGTTGTACAATTTGAAATTCATAATTACGTGATTATCAAATGGAATGTTCCATAAAAAGTTTATAATTTCTAAATCCATAATATTTTGAAATGTATAATTTGAAAATAACTCAAAAATCAATGTCTATTTTCTCAAATATTTTGAAAATCATGAAAAACTTATAAAAAGGAATTTAACTAGTTTCAACACTTACAAAACATTAATAATCAATAGACTCTTTACTAAAATCAAAATGTTTATAGCAAAAGCTTACAAGCCAAGACACTAATATGACACAATAATAGATTTTTTTGGATATAAAATGAATTATAAAAAAATAAATAGGACAAAATGAGCATTTTAGAAAACTAAGGGGTGCAAGAATAAAGAGCCGCCCAAAAGTTTTTGTTTCAGCTATTTGCTCTGTTAATTGTGGACGTATGTGCATTGGACCACATAACATTAAAATTAAACATTGTTAACATTTTACATTATTCCAATTAGTTTAATACATAAAAGTAAATACAAAAATTATAACCAAAATTATTCTTTTCAAATTTTATTTTCTATAAAAATCAATTAAGACAAAGTCACAATGACAAAAATAAATTTCTTCTTTTAAAATTGTCTGTTTCTAATATTTTTTTTAATATTATTTTATTTATCCATTTCCATTGCATCACTCACTATTCACACCGCTACTCTATTTCTACTAGCATTTTCTTAAGGCGACACGTTTTAAGAATTCAAATTTTTTATTAATTTTTTTAGTATTTTTAGTACTATCATCTGCTGGACACTAAAAATATATTTTACTAATATCTTATATCTTTTTAATATATTTTAAAATATTAAAATTAATAATAATAAGTGTATTATAAAAATACAATAAAAAAATAACATACAAAAATCTAGCAGAGAATCAATTCCACTTTTAACGCACCAACTAAAATAAGGTTCTTAATAGTTACAAGGAGAAGCACATAACTTTCCCTAACCTAATTCAATCAAATGAAACATCCCAAAATGTAAGCAAAATACATGACAATATAACAAACATCCTTGTATGTCTCTAGAAATCCCTAAAACACATTTTTAAACACTAAACATCACTCGATGAAACGAAATTTTTCACTACTTCAATGAATTTTGTAGCCTTTGATTCATCACTATACTCCACCCCATGAGACCCTTCTTCCTCAAAATCACTCACCACTTCCACACCCTTCTCTTTCAAAATCTCCACCAAGTCTTTCTCACGATCAATCAATGGATCTCCACCGTTCCCACTCACCAACACCCTCCACCCTAGATCCCTCACTCTCTCCAATTTCCCAACCCACTTCTCAGCCCTCGGATTCGCATACTCGTGATCACGGTCAGCGCCAACGGGCAGCGCCAGCTCCCAAAGCAAATCCGCAACATTCAGCGGCAAAACCTCGTCGTTCTCTAATCTCACCTCGGACCCACACCTCTGGACCCCACCAAAAAACACCTGCCGCAATAGCAGCCCTTGGATTTTCAACGGCTCCAGATCACGCACCGTGTCGGTCACACGTAGGCCCGCGATGTAGGCGATTGTTGCTCCCGCGCTGTTCCCCATGATATAACAGTTACCTATGTCGGCGTGTTTCTTCAGCCACTCTTCCTGGCTGCTTCTGACAAACTCCAACGCCTCCACTGCGTCGTCGTAAGCCGCCGGGAGACGGTGCTCCGGGGCGAGGCGATACTCCACGGAGGCGACTACGGCGGGGACGGCTGAGGCCATGGCGGAGCAGAAGAGGTGGAACATGGTGGAGGCGGCGCTGGACACGACGAAACCGCTTCCGTGGAAGAAAATAATGAGAGGCAGCTTCTGGCGTTCTGGGTCTGAGGTTAGTGCTGTTTGGGGTAAGAATAAACGAAGCCAGGTGTTGTTGTGTGCGTTGATGGTTATGTCTTTGGTGAGAACTGCGAGAGTGGGGTCTGAAGAGGGTGGTGTGGTTGGAATGTGACGTGAACGAGTGAGGGTGCCGTTAGGGTTTAGAACGAAATCGAGGTGGCGATAGGGATCAATGGGTTGCTGGTGTTGATCAGACATGGTGGTGGAAGAAAGCTAGGAAGAAGAAGATGAAAGTGTTGTGTGGTTTTCAAAATGTTGAAACTGGTGTGATTTTAAAAAGTATCCGAATCAAATTTTGACAATTTTATTTTATAATTTATTTGTAATAAAAAAAAAGTTTACTTTGCAGTATATAAGGCTGAATATATAGTTTGGGAATTTTGAAAATTCAATCCGGCTTTAATTAAATAGGTCGAATTTAAATTTCATAATCATGTTTTTAGGAAAAAAAATGAAATAAAAAAAATAAATAATATTAACTTAGACGTTAGTTTCTTATCAAATTGAAAATATAGTTTTGTCATTATTAACTTAATGTGTCAAACTTGGATGCATGAACCAGAAGAAAAATTTGTGGTGTGCCGGCATTTTCTTTATCGCTGATGGGATTCTTCACTTTTAAATTTCAAACATTCGTACTCATAAGTCACGAGGAAAGAGAAAAATAACTTTATGAGAGATAGAGACATTTACAAGAAAATTCAAATTTGGTGACACTTTTTTAAAATACTACATAAAATTATTTTCATTTTCAATCATAATAAAAATTAGTTTTATTTTCAAAGTACATTTTCTGTTAATATTAGAAAATAACATTTTGTTGTTGAATTTAAGGATTTAAGAATTAAAAACATATTGAAAGACAACTTAAGAGTTTTTTTAAATAAAAAAAACTTATTGAATTCGAAAGAACAATCATAAATATAAGGTTAAAATATTTTTGTCCCAATTTTTGTCAAGTTTTTTTAAATAAGTCCTAATTTTGGTTTTGTGTTCAAATAGGTCCCAATTTTCGTTAATTTTATTCAATTTGGTCTTTTTTTGCTAACACCGTTTAAATCATTAACCGTGTCACTTCGTGATTTTTTTGAATTTTTTTATTATTTTTATTATTTTTATTATTTTTTTAATATTTTTTTAAAATGCACACGTGTCAACCCATGAGCGTGCCAGGTGTCACTTCGTGGTTTTTTTGAATTTTTTATTTTTATTTTTTTGAATTTTTTTTTATTTTTTTTAAAATGTTCACGTGTCAACCCAATAGCATGCCACGTGTCAAAGTCAATATTCTATATTCAATTTGGTCCCTATATTTGTTAATTTTGTTCAATTAGGTCCCAATTTTTGTTAACATTAACCAATTTGGTCCCTATCGAAGATGTGACCAAATTT
>Ga0214544_1001670_pt1 | contig 46637 bp, 29 predicted proteins | sample CNSS3metaG_FD_160074 | JGI IMG/M metagenome (GOLD analysis project Ga0214544, IMG submission 160074) | Root nodule microbial communities from cowpea collected in UCLA plant growth center, Los Angeles, California, USA - CNSS3 | ecosystem: Host-associated > Plants > Roots > Nodule | place: USA...
CATGTCTTGAAAAAAAAAAAAACATATGCGGAAATCTCACTCGTGACCTCCTATGCCTAAAAAATTAGTAAAGTCATATTTGCCTACACCAAGTTGATCTCATGCACAAGGTAAGACATAAGACATGACACTAAACCCTAAACCAAATACGACAACCCTGCACATGATCACAAAAATTGAATAGTATATTGGTCATTTTGTATGAAAGTTTCATAACCTTTTATGGTTAAAATTAACATGGTGTATTGCTTTAGTAGCACATGAACATGTGTAATTTTCATATGAAGGTGGATGTGTGAGTTAATTGAGTTGACAGTAGCAAAACGGGAATGATGGATACCAAAGTGAAAATGTCACATTAGGTTTAGTCTTGTCATTTTAAGAGTGTAGCGAAAAATATCTAAAGTCATCAAATTTAGTTTAGGAAATAGCCTAAGAATATTTAATCAATGTAATGCATACACTGTCACAAACTAAAGCCATTTATCTTGTTGATGTTCTTAATATAGTATCACCGGAAAAGTAAATATTGGATAAATTTTATTTCACAAAAGAATATTGAAGTTTCACCTATTAAATTATTTTAACAATAGTTTACTAATAAAAATATTTTTTTTCAAAAAAATAATTTTGTATTTAGTATAAATATAACTTATACATGTTTTTAAAATAAAGAAGAAATTTTTTAAAATAGTTTAAGACCAGTGGTTATTTTATTAATGATACTCGATTATTTTATTTATACAAGAGTTCAAATCAGTATTTTTTAAACTTTTCTTGTCTTCCTTTAGTGTTAAGAATTCAAGTGTGAGTTTAAGTCTTACATTGGCTAAAAATGATAAAATGGAGCACTATATAAGGATAAAAACTCATAAACTCATTGTCTTAAGATTTTGGGTTGAGAGTAGGGGTGGCAAAAACGGGCCGAGCTGGCCCATTTTGGCCCGACCTGCCTGTGACCCGTCAAAAACGGGCCGGACCGGGCTGGCCCGCCATCAATAAACAGGTCAAAAACTGCAACCCGTCCTGTCTTCGGACTGGGCCATCTCTTTTTTTTTTTACTTTTTTTTATTTTTTTTATTTTTTTTAACTTTTTATTAAAATTTTGTTTATAAATTTATTATATATATATATATATATAAATTTATCTATATAATATAAAAAATATTATTTTTTAATTATTTTTAATTTTAAACAAAAAAATAAAAAATAAAAGGGTTGGCGAGCTGGCCCGTTTTGGCCCGCTAAACTGACGGGCTAGGCGGGCCAGGTTACAGTGAGTTGACGGGTTGGAAATTCCAACCCGGTCCGCCCTTTTTTGGGCGGGTTGGCGGACCCGGCCCATTTTGCCATCCCTAGTTGAGAGTGATGTCAATGCCTTATGTGGTTGGATTCAAATCTCATTGGTGTTTGTTTTCCCTAGTGATACCCCCTCCTTAAAAACCTAACATTTTGATCTCTGACTTCTTCATTCATTTATTTATTTTTTTGAAGATCAAAGTATGTCATAAGACTCTTGGTGTTAAGGTCTACAATCCTACCTAATCAGAATCCTGAACAGAGTAAATTCATCTTTTGTCCTTTTTTTTTATTTTTTAAAAAATGTGTGCATGTGGGGGTCTTCTGAGCTTACATGTATCATTTAAGCGTTCAAGATGAATTTTTTTTGATTACAATTGTTAAGGTATGTTCTAATCATTAATCAAAGTTTTTGATGTGCAAGTAGACGAGGTAAAGTATATGGAGCTCGTGAGAGTGTGTTGAACTTGTGTAAAGCACCACTTGTATTATTCAGTTGTAGTTTAATATGGTGAATTGACTCTAAAATTGTGATTGGTATAGTATAATTGAAGTGCCTTTGTTTGTGTTCATTTAGTAATGTTGTTGTGTGAACTATGAATTGTGAAATTTAGAATTTGGTATGTTGAAACTGTATTGATAAATCGTTTGAGTACGATGATGGAATTGAATTGTGACTTTATTGTTTGGACTATGATTTTGGGTTGTATTAGAATTGTTGTTTGTGAAATTGTTTTGATTCGAATAAAATTGTCCAATTTGATTTATTTAACTTGACAAGTACAAACTTCTACTACGAATTTAAATGCATAAGCCAAGTTTAAAAGATCGCATTTCCTTTTTTCTATTTTACATACATATATAATTAGTTTTTAAACAAGTTAAAAATAAACAAATAATAACAACATATTAATAATAGACAAAGCCATTAATCTTTTTATTCAGTTTTACTTATTGACCAAACATCTTTATTTTATTTTTTTACTTTTTCGTTTTGTATTATATCAACAAAAATATAAAGAAACAATGTATAAATTATTTTATTAGTATTATTAAATAACAATATATATTAATTTAATAATCAAATGCAACATTTCACGTGATCAAATAGTAAAATTATTCATATAAACTAATTATTGTCAAATTGACTTTGTTATACTTTCCATTTCAATCTCCGTATTCAAATTAATTGCTCTCACTTTTCCTCACATGTTTTCATACACTGAAACTACAATTGTTTGTTCTCTTTCGTCATTCAAGAGAGATGAAATTTGATTCGTAAGAAAATCATGGTTAAATTTCAGGTTTCAGAAATTGGATTGCAAACACTGGATCCATAATTCAAGCATCAGAACTTAAGGTTCTTCCACAATATTTTACGAATAAAAAAATATATTTTTCTCAACTTTGTTTACAAAATAAGATTAAACTCCAGTTTTGTAAAGTGTAAATACAATTCAATATTTATGTCCAAACCAGAAATAAAAGATAAATATTCATGTGTTCGCACAAGCTCGCCAAAGAATTACTCTTGGTAAATAATTACCTTTCAATAAAGAATTATTTCAAGAATCTTCTTAAAAATACTACTTTTTTTTTTTCTAAAATAAATTATACTAACTACCCGTGTCAGCCGTCACTCACTCATAAGTATGACAAATATTGGGCCTAAATGATGGGCTGCTCCCAGAGTCAAATGTGGTTCTTTATCTTTACTCTTGACAGTAGGCTGATTCTTCCTGCACCTCCATAATTTAATCAGGCATCTCATACACTTGAAAATTCCAATTTTACTCTTTAGTTTAAGATTTTCATTAAGTTCCATAATGTACAATTCAGAAATATTCTCAAATTTGCAATTTAAAATATAGATTTTTTATTTAGGATTGTATATTATAAAATACAAAAATAAAAAATATATTTTGAATTATATAATCTAAAGTATATTTTTTAATAGAAAGAAGAAGGTGAAGAATGAGAGAGAGAGATCCTGGAAAAAGAATAAGGTAATGAGTGAGGGAGAGGGGTGCACTATTCGATCAAGAAGAACGGGTGAGAAGAAAAAATGGATTATTTCACAACTCTATGGGGGTGCTAAGTTAAAATGTTTGGAGGTTCAGAAAGAATAAGCTGCCTTAACACTAGGTAAATGAGATTTAAACATTGGGCTTCTCGTAAGTGTTAAGACTAGGTGAATGAGTTTTGGGTCTTTCTTCCTGCACCTCCAAAATTTCTTCTACACCTCCAAAATTTCTTTAAATTTCTAAAAAACCCTTTGCCAATTTAAGGAAACCCACGAACATCATACCCCCAAAATTATGTCGACTTCTGGAAGTCAAAATATATCACTAGAAGTTGACTTCCGAAAGTCAAAATGTATCACCAGAAGTCGACTTTCAGAAGTCAAAATATATCACCGAAAGTCGACTTCCGGAAGTAAAAATTTATAACCGGAAGTCAAAAAATATTACGGAAGTCGACTTCCGTAAGTCAATAAATTAATTTTATTTTAAATATTTAATTCTTTTTAAAATTTATGTTTTCTAACTTTTAATTGTTATTTTAATTTTAATTTTTTTTTTATATTTTCATATTTCTTAATATATATTTTAAAAAAATATTAATATCTATATATATAATTTTATTTTTATTTAATATACTAAACAATAAATATAAATATAAATATAAGTAAAATTAAAATAATATTAAACTTTAAATAAAAAGAACAAAAAAATAAAAAATTTATTCTGCTTCATTTAATTTTATTTAATATTTAAATTAATTTTAAAATAATAAAACTTTAAATTAAAATATATATTCATTTTTTAAAAATTTTAAATTTCATTATATATATTATTTTAAATATAATTTTTTTAATTCTTTTTTATTTTTATTAAAGTTTTAATAAATTATATAAAAATAAATTTAAATTTAAAAATATAAAAAGATATATAATTAAAAAAAAATAAAAATTTGATTAAAATTAAATATTTAAATTTTAAATAAAATTAAAAATTCAAATAAAATATAAAATATTATACACAAGAAATATATAAATAAAATAATTATAATAATATTAAAAAAAAAAATAAAAATAAAAATAATTTAAATTAAATTAAAACAATATATATATATATATATATATATAATTTTTTTTTTTCAATTTTCATTTTTTAAAATTTCCAGTTTTATTATTTTAATTTTAATTATTTTTCATTTTTTTATTTAGCGTTTTTTTTACTTATTTTTTATTTTCTATAATAACTTTTTTAAATTTATATATTTTACAATTTTTAATATTTTTGATACTTGTTTTAAAAAAATAAAATAAAAGGTAGAAAACATAAATATAAAAAAAAAAATATATATATATATATATATTTAAAATAAAATTAATTTTTTGATTTCCGGAAGTTGACTTCTGATAATGTTTTTTGATTTTTGGAAGTCGACTTCCGGTAATGTTTTTTTTTTATTTTCGAAAGTCGACTTCCGGTAATGATTTTTGACTTCCGGTAACGATTTTTGACTTCCGGAAATCGACTTTCGGAGATATATTTTGCGGAAATCATATATTTTGACTTCCGGAAGTCGACATCCGGAAGTAATTTTTGGGGTGTGATGTCTATGAGTTTTTTTAAATGGTCAAAGGGCTTTTTGAAAATTTAAAAAAATTTTGGAGGTACAGAAGAAATACTTGGAGGTGTCAGAAGAAAGAACCATCAATTTTAAGTATTGGGTTTCACATAAGTGGAAGGGATTTTCTGTCCTTAAACCTTATTTTGCCAAGGTGTTTACAGATTTTTTTCATTTGATTAAATTATTATACTAGGTTAATATCTAAAAACTAAATTGTTTATAAATACAATTGATTAAACTAAATTGGATTGTACCTTATAAGATTGGAAAGTATATTTAAATTAACATGTTTATGGGTAACAATTCAAATAATTTAAAGAGTTTAAGCAAATCAAAAAGAATTCAAAACAATTTAATTCACTTAAATTGTAATCTATTTTAGTTTAGTTCATTTAATCATTATATAATTTACTTGACTCCTATAGAATCAGTTTTAAAATTCAATTCAGTTTTCTAATAGCTAAATCAATTCATGCATCGTATCCTACTATAATCGTTAAAATTATTTTATATGTATAGTTATTTCCTCCATATGAAAAATGGATGTACGTACTATATATTTTCAATATACATCATATATTTTATCTAGTAAAGGAGTTAGTGTTAGATATTTCTACTCAACAAGAGTTAATTGTACTTATTTCAATAGGAATAAAATATTAGTAAGTTGTATTGTATATGAAAGTAAGATTTATAGTCAGTCAACAAATCTTCGATCATTGTCTTTGTCATTGCGACTATTTTGATTTGTACTTTACGTTCTTGAACATTCACTCTTGATATGCGATAATGTTGTATATATATTGAAGAAGAGAGTAAATTTAATAACTCAAAATTCAAAACGTGTAATAATATTTGCATCGTTTTTATCCTTGCAAAGAGCAAACATGCGAAGATATATTTGACCCACACAATCCATTCTTTATAGGTTGTATAATAAAAAGTTGAATAAAGTTAACAAAATAAACCACATTTAGTGAAAGATTATCTGCTTTGAATAAAAACTAAAGATGAGGTAGTGCTGGTCATTAGAAAAAAATAATAATATTGAAAGTTTGAGAAAAAATAACATCTCTCAATTGATACATTTTTTTACGAACAAGATATAAAGAAATAAATCTTTGTGACAAATCCTCCAATAATAAGTATTATCACCCATTGATGACACATATTATGTGCAAATACTTATAGTTTTATTGTACATTTAAAATACTTAGCGAATTATCTAAGGGAAATTTTTAATTTTTTTTTAAATTATGTATATGTTTTTAAAATTTTTATTTTTATTTTTTTATTTTTAAATTATAGGTAGAATATTTTAGAAATTGATGGAAATTAAATTGTTTGCCTTTTAATTTTTTTTTATAAAACATAACATTTAATCTTAATAAATAATAAAATATAAAATAAAATATAATAAAAAAATAAAAATGTTTATTTGATTTATGTTTTCGTCAAAAAAAATGTTAAATTGTGACTAAAAAATTAGGACTAAATTGAAACTAAAAATACGGAAGTTACATAGCTTATAAAATAAATCAATCAGCATTTGTTCAAGTTCTGATCCACTCACTTAGCGAGCACGTCTTCTCACTGGACGAAAAGTACCTTTCCGATCAGAGACAGATTGTTCGTCTAGCTAGTGTATCACTAGAACTCTAGGAGAAACTTCTTCCAATAATTTGTCCATCGAGTAATGTCGGTCCTACGACTTTTAAGACAGTGATTCCTTCACCAAAAATTCATCCAGCAAGTAATGCTCGCTCAACGAATTTGCATAATTCTGCAAAATTTAATTTCTGCATAATTATGCATTCTCTAGTCAGTCAAGTCATCCCAAGAACCTTTACAGATGCAAAACACAAATCAAAGTCAAGTTTATCGCAAACATACATATTAACTGATCTTAATTGCAATACCATAATTTCATATATCTCATACCATACCACAACTCAGATACAACCGCAAATTCTTAGTACCACCATACAATATTTCAGAATTTCATCATATAACTCAAACCATGTAAATTTGAGAATTTAACCTCGGTTCAACAAGTAAAATTCATCACACGACCCAATCATGTCAGCCAGCAAATCACAGTAGAACACACTGTAATGAGTAATTCAAACATGTCTATAATTAAAATAAGTGCGTGTAAGTAGCTTCCCTTACATGTCTGACCTATTATCCTGCTTAAACAGCTATATAAACGTCAAACGCCTCTAACTCAACAAGAACATAACAAGAACATAACAAGAACGATCAGACATACCGCTATGATCACTGATCTGCAACGACTCATAATGATGATTAAAACAACACATGCAAGCGCGAAAGTGGGTTCACATGCAACAAAAAATAAAAATAGATCAAAAAGAGGGTGAACGAAGAAATTGGTAAGTCCAGTTCAACTTGAAGTGCTCGTCGAGAGGATAAATCATACCGTCTCGAGTTTTCAATCAAATGACTAGAAAAACATAACTTTTAGGAATAAGTCAGAGAACTATAGAAAATGATTTATAGAGATAAAGTGTTTTAAAATAATAAAACTGTTTTATAATAATTCTATTTACATTAAAACCTTTTAATATTAAAATAATCGAATCTCACTATTTTTAAACCACTATCATTTCTAAAATACCACCTTATAAGATTTTACACTTTAAAATTGAGCGTTTTTATTTGATTTTTTTGAATTTAACTATCTTTTAATTGAAAAACTACACAATAAATCAATAAAAACGATTTACAATAAAATAAAAAAAATATATATTTAATTTTATAATTATAATAGTAACATTAATAATAATTTTATTATTATAAAAAAATTGAACAAACTTACACATATATTTTAATTGGTGATTAATAAAATTAAATAAGTAAAGGAATAAGAAATAACAACTATAAAAAAAAAATTGTGAATGCCTTTATCTCGTGGTCTAGAATTTTCTTTTTAAAGATACCGAGACCTAGAGTTAATTATATTATATTAATGCTACATATTTATTTCGATATAAATAATTTTATTTCTCGAGGCCTGACTTAGCTTTCTATACGGCAGGAATCTGACTCCGACCGATCTTAGGACCATCAATTATTATACTCTCAGACAATATTTTGTACTTCAAAAATCAACCATGTGTGGATAGGTTGAGTAAAAGTTTAATAAAATTCCATTAATTTAAACCATTCAAATATTAAACGTTAGAAGTTATGTGCATGTAAAATAAACCATTGCCATTAATGCTATTAAATACTTATTAATATTTTCTCTGTAATTAATATCTCTATGTATTTTATTATTATTTTACCTAATTAACTGAATAAGAAGGTTGTGTGATTGATACCAGTAATCATAGTTATTGTTTTTTTGTTTTTAATATCAATAAATTTTGTGGTTAAACTCAACGAACTTAAGTAAGTATTGATTTATTCCCTTTTAATAGAATAGAGTATTAAATGTAAAAGAGAGTCAGAGAAAAATATCTTTACGAAACGGTATTTGTGTGGCCTGTGCTAAACTCGATATCCCCTGGAAGCTGTGTTTGTTATCGCTCGCACTTGTTTCATCTCTTCCATTCTTTCATTCCTTATTTTCACAACACAACCACTCTCACTCTCCAATTCCAATTCCCTCTCAATCCAAACCTCAATGACCCAATCTTTCGCCAGTTGCTTCCGATTCCACACACTTTCGGGATTCAAGATTCAATGAGATTGCTCTCTTTCAATAAAACATGGCCTCTGCATCCTCCATGTCAGGTACGTCTACTGAACCTGCGTTAAAACATCCTCCTCCCAATTTTTTTCCACTCTGTTGATGCGCTCTAGATTCTTTATTCCCTGTGCCAATTCCCGGGCTTTGGATTCTTTAATTCTACTGAATGTGCCTATTAGCGTTTGGTTCGTAAGCTCTTGTTTCTGTTGAGTGGAAGAGTTTGCGAGTGTCGTTTTCTGAGTGACGGTGTGGTGCTGCAGTTTCTTTAGAATGCGTGAATGCCTGCAAGCTGTGGAGAGGGGACGGAAGCGGAAAATTCGACTGTAGTCTTCTTTCTTGCGCGTGGAAAGCTCCGAGGGTTCTCAGTGGGTTTCTTGCGAGCACTGCTCATCCTCCTCACCAGTGTTCGGACTTGTCCAACGGACGTAATGGACGAAGGAACCGGTATAATTTTGTAAGTTTTTATGTTTCCCTTGGCCCTTCCATGTTTGAGTGCTTTCAATTTTTTAATTGAATTAGGGATGCTGGTTCTTGGTATGAGAATGATTGATTGATAATTTTCCTTTTTGTTGACCTCTGTTGCATTCTGTGAGTCAGTATGGTTAGAAGAGATGTTTAAATTACTAACTAGGTTATCTGTTAATCTTGCATAATTGGCAGGGATGTGAAGCTTTTAGTGTAGGTGGTTCATGTTCCGATGAACCACTTGGTATTGTACTTTTTGAAGGATTGTCTAGGTCAAACATGTCCCAAATTGCTCCTAGAAGAGGACAATTATGTTGTTCTTCAGCCTTCTCTTCGGACACTGCCACTGAGTTTTCCCCAAAAAGTTTGTGGGAGGTATAGTCCTGAATTTTTCATAATCATTTCTGTTGTTGTTTATAGTTCTGTGAATGGGGATATCCTCTTTGATAGTGGCTGAGTCGTATTACCTGTCACATGATTGCCTCAGGATCTTAAACCTGCTATTTCGTACCTGTCTTCAAAAGAACTGGAGTTAGTCCACAATGCTTTTATGGTAAGTTGATTAGTTGGAGAAGCTAGCCTGGCATGTTCTTTCTGGCAAAATAATTTCTTCAACACAGTAGGATTTACTTAATTTATTTTTTTTGTTTTGTTTCTTTTTATTCCTGGTTGTTACAGTTGGCATTTAAAGCTCACGATGGTCAGAAAAGACGAAGCGGTGAACCCTTCATCATTCACCCAGTCGAGGTTGCACGTATTCTTGGAGAACTTGTGAGTTATGAAGAAATGTTTACTCTCTTGCAAAATTGACATGCTAAATGTGTGTACCAAACCAAATCAATGTTTTTTTATGGATCCAACCGTTTGTCCAGGAACTTGATTGGGAGTCAATTGCTGCTGGATTACTTCATGATACAGTTGAGGATACAAATGTCGTTACTTTTGAGAGGATAGAGGAGGAGTTTGGTGCTACCGTTCGCCACATTGTGGAAGGAGAGACCAAGGTACTTATTATTTTTGAATCTTGATTGAAAAACGTTGGTGGAAATCGAAAGTCTCCTATAGCTTTAGTGCTACATTCATAAACTTACCAAGTAAATTAAATGCACATAACATTCTAAATTCTAACTAGGTATCAAAACTTGGAAAGTTGAAGTATAAGAATGAAAATGATTCCGTTCAAGATGTGAAAGCAGAAGATCTTCGGCAAATGTTTCTAGCTATGACAGAGGAGGTGACCTAATATATTCTTGTCTGTTCCAAATGTGTTGCATATTGAAAGTGGTTTGGCAACTAATATATGTGTCATTTCAGGTTCGTGTTATAATTGTCAAATTAGCAGACAGGTTGCATAACATGCGTACGCTATCGCATATGCCTCCACATAAACAGGTTAGGGACACTGATTTGAAAGACTTTTTGTGTTCTGTTGGGAGGAAACTGTTATGGCCATGTAGTGTTTAAGAGTAAAAATATGTCATTGATTGGCCTTTACTTCATTCCATAATTGTCATTGATTTTCCTAAAAACATGACATAATGTGAATGGTACTAAAAATGCCCAAAGCTTACATGTTATAGCAATATCACCATTGTTTGGTTTTGACTGGTTCTCATCATAGGATATTATAATAATACTAATAGGATATTATAATAATACTAATACTCAGGCCTGGGGGTGGCGGTTATGTCAAGTTCTCCCCACAAGTCAGTAGTTGCAGTTAGGCCTTTACCTGGATCCACTTCTACCTAAGAAAGTATAGTGTATTTAACTTACATTGTTTTACCTTTTATTGATGTATACATGTATGGTTAGAAAAAAGAGGCAAGGCACTTACCTTGAACCCTAACCTTAAAGCTGGGTACATACAAAAGAAATAATAATAAAATAACATTACATTTCAACAGGTTATAGTAATATTGTTATTTATTTAATCTTGTTATATGCATAGAAATCCTAGATTCTAAATTGTTTCTAACTTGAATACATTGTGCACAGGCTAGCATTGCAATGGAGACATTGCAGGTATTTGCTCCTTTAGCGAAGTTGCTTGGGATGTATCAAATTAAGGTATCCTATGATTACCTAATCTCTGAGAACTAGCATTCATGATTTTTTTGTTCCTGTAATGCCATGAGTCTGCATATTTATAGTAGAACTGAGGATCAAAGTTCTTTTAAGTTAATTATAATAAACCAATATTTCTTCCCATGAGGGAAATTCTGATATATTATGATTCATAGCTATTCTTGTTTGATGATACAGTCAGAACTAGAAAATCTGTCATTTATGTACACAAATGCGGAAGACTATGCTAAGGTGAAGAGAAGAGTAGCAGAGCTATACAAAGAACATGAGAAAGAACTTCTGGAGGTAATGCTACTCTATCTTAAATTGGTGTTTGAAGAGACAAGTTAACAAATTATAACTGCTTGCTATCTTTTTATATTTCCATTTATTGACCTTTTTTCCAGGTGATTCTATCACTATAGTCCATTGATTAAGCTTATTTGTTCTTTCTGTGATAGGCAAACAAAATATTAATGAAGAAAATCCAAGATGATCAATTCTTAGACCTTCTAACTGTTAAAACAGAAGTCCGTGCTGTCTGTAAAGAGCCTTACAGGTTAAACCACAGATCTGAATGTCTATGCTTCCTTGTTTATTCAACTGTTTATGTTGGTTGACGTATCTGACATGATGTACACTTTAAATGTCATAGTTTTTCTATTCTATTCTTCTGAATCATTATGCATCTTTTGTTTATAATTTGATGTACTTTTCTGAATATTCATTTACAAATATTGTTTGTCGTTTGCAGTATCTATAAGGCTGTTCTCAAATCAAAAAGTTCAATCAGTGAGATTAACCAAATTGCACAGGTTTGCTTTCTTTTATGACCTGGATTACTTAATGTTCTAGAGATTTGGATAAACTTTTCAAGTTTGTTTGTTGAAAACCAACTTTTTATTGTAACCAGCTTCGTATTGTTATTAAACCAAAGCCATGCATTGGGGTTGGGCCTTTATGCAATCCACAACAGGTAACTACTTATCATGGTCTCAAATATGACTGCTACACTTCCCTACACTTCCCTTTTTCGATATATAAAAAGGCTTTTCTCTCATGTTTTCTGCAGATTTGCTATCATGTTCTGGGGTTGATCCATGGAATCTGGACCCCTATTCCTAGATCTGTACGTATGATATTTTTTATTCGATTTGAGAATAGAAAGTGTTAGTTTTTAGAGAAATATATTTTCATTGCTTTGTGACCGGTGAGAAATATTTGATTTGTTCTAGGTGAAGGATTATATTGCAACCCCCAAACCAAATGGCTACCAAAGTCTCCATACGACTGTGATTCCATTTTTGTACGAAAGCATGTTTAGGCTAGAAGTCCAGGTTTTGTTTTCTGCATTTTGTAAATTTTACTTTCGCATGTTCCATTTTCACTAACTAATTTTTATAAATATGGGTCCAGATTAGAACTTCGTCTGGATCGGCTAGAAGTTCACAATAAAAGTTTCTTATTAGTGTCTTACTTTTTACAGATTAGAACAGAAGAAATGGATTTGATAGCTGAGAGAGGCATTGCTGCCCATTATAGTGGGAGAGAATTTGTCACTGGCTTGGTTGGAAGTGCTACACCAAGTGGTAAAAGCTCAAGAGGGAAGACAGTTTGTCTTAACAACGCTAACATTGCTCTCAGAGTATGTTATCTGGCCCTGAGATTATGATAGAAATAATCTTTTAAATTTTAAAGAGAGATTTTGGTGTAGCCATTACCCAATTTTGATTCCATTAGTTTGTTAGCCTAATGGTAAACTTTGGCTTTGTAAAATGCAACAAAAATAAAATCTTGATGCTGATCTCATGAATGAGGTATTTCCGTTTCTACAGATTGGCTGGCTGAATGCAATTAGAGAGTGGCAAGAAGAGTTTGTTGGTAACATGAGTTCTAGGGAATTTGTGGACACTATTACAAGAGATCTGCTGGGTAGTCGTGTCTTTGTGTTCACACCAAGGGGAGAGGTAAGGATGGACTATATCATGTATTATATGACTAATTCCCCCCACACCCCTCTCCCCCCCAAAAAATCAACAAGACAACTAGAAACTTGTATCTAAATATTAGCTGCTGTTTCTTCATAATATTTTGTCGCACTATTTGCAGATTAAGAATCTTCCTCAGGGTGCTAGTGTCATTGATTATGCTTATATGATACACACTGAAATAGGAAACAAGATGGTAGCCGCGAAGGTATAACTCTCCACATCTGCATTCTTAAATCATGTTAGTCATGGAAGATATGTAAATGTGTTGTTGAATTATTAGAGGCGCATTTGGTGTAAATGCAGGTCAATGGAAATCTTGTTTCTCCCACACATGTACTTGCAAATGCAGAAGTTGTGGAGATAATCACATATAATGTCAGTATTGCTCAACTCATCCTAAGTGTTTTTTTTTTTTTTTGTTTGATAGATTGATGTAATTGGAAACTAATTTTGTTTTAAGTATATGTGCAAATATAAATTTACTTTGCAATGTTAGAATTAGGAAGATATGCTGTTATTTTTATTGCATTATATGATTCTCTCTCTATGCTCTAAGTGTGTGCTGTCTGTTAGTTTTTGCATCGAAAAGTGCATGTTTACTCTAATTTTATTTGTTAGAATACCTTGCTAGTATATAGAATATCTCGGTATATCATAATATATTTGTAATATCTTAGACTATCTATTGAATATATTATGATACAATTATTCTTAGAAGTTGTTAAAAATATTATGTTTCCTTATGATTCTCAAGTCATTGAGGAAGCAATTACGACTTGTAGTCTTGTTGCATTATGTTTCCCCTTCAATTTAATTTGTATGTTTCTTCCATGACAAAGACAAATTGTTTACACACTTTTTACACTGTTATTTAAGGAAAATATTTTGTTTATACATACATAAATGGTTAGTCACAATTATCGTATATATTTGTTTTTCACTTCATTAGAGCTCAAAATATTAACTGTGCTCGCAGGCACTTTCCAGCAAATCTGCCTTTCAGAGGCATAAACAGTGGTTGCAACATGCTAAAACACGGAGTGCGAGACACAAAATAATGAAGGTAAGATTTCGTATGAAGGCTTAACCTTGACAATTTGTGTTTTAAATAAACATTTTATATCTTTGTGTAGTTTCTAAGGGAGCAAGCTGCACGCTCTGCTTCTGATATCACTACGGAAGCAGTCAATGACTTCGTTACTGACTCTGAGGGGGATAGTGAATCAGAAGAACGATCAAAAGGTTCCAGTGGTTCCAAATATCCATGGGGTAAAACGTTTGTGAATGGAGAGGAAATATCAACGTCAACAAAAATTGAGACTGTCCTCCAGGGTAAGAATGGAAGTGTTTGGGTCCCCAAGGTCAACGGGAAACATAATAAGCATGTGCAGCGTGAAAGTTTCAACGGAAAAGGGGAGACGTTACTGCAGGGAAACCTTGTTGCAAAGATGATTCAAGTTAACATTCCAAGATATAAGGAGGTCCTGCCAGGTTTAGAAAGTTGGCAAGCCCAGAAAATTGCTTCTTGGCACAATATGGAAGGGCACTCCATCCAGTGGTTATCTGTAGTATGTATAGACCGAAGAGGTAAGCTTACTCTTCTGAATAATTATTAAATCTGCTATTGCTTGAATGTGAAAAATGCAAACGAATACTGTTGATAAGAATATGTTATGCAAGAATCGGGATATTTTTTACTGATTATCCGTGCCAGTAAAATGGAGGCTTTACACCTTGTGGCCTATGAACATTGTGGTAACTATATTTTTCGGATCTAATAATTTAAGCGAAGATTGATATCTAGGTGGTGAAACGCATTGGGTGAGAATTTGGCTTAGAGATGGGGGATGGTACAATGGAGAAATGAATATTTAGTAGTGTTTCATTAAATGCTCTGGTTGATGACTCATCTCTCTGACACATTAAACAAACGTTATATTGCCATCTCGATTGTAACCTGTTGAACAATTATTTCAGGCATGATGGCTGAGGTCACTACAGTGTTGTCCACTGCTGGCATATCCATATGTTCTTGTGTGGTGAGTGGTTAAACCAAAATCCAAGCAATTATGCAGTACTCAAATAAGACGTCTCGACATTATATTAGTATGGTTCAACTTTTGGCATGTCTATAACACTTTTTATTTATCAAATGAGCAGGCTGAGATTGATGGAGGAAGGGGAATGGCTGTTATGGTATTTCACGTTGAAGGAAATTTAGAAAATTTGGTACAGTATAATATCTGAAAACAGTCATTTGTGATTGATAATTAATCTAGATTATCTTTGTTCATCAAATGTGCACTTTGTCATCTTACACAAATAAGTTGTTTTTCAGGTCAGTGCTTGCTCTAAAGTAGATCTGATATTGGGTGTTTTGGGATGGTCTACCGGTTGCAGCTGGCCGAGCTTAGTGGAAGAACGTGGCGTTCTGGAATGCTAGTTGATTCGATTGCATTGCCTCTCGGCGTCTACTACAGTTTGTCCAACGATTACAGACCCAGACCAGGGAATTAAGTTTTGTCCACAGCAACGTAGGCATTTATGTAGCTAAATTTTGTTTATAGTTCCCATATATTTATTCGAACTTACTAACCCAATAATCCGGCAGCAGCCTATTGAGTCAAAAACTCGAAACTCGAGGCACTGTATATAGAAAAGAGTGATAGGATAAAGGAATATACAATGTAAATTACTTGTGCAGAAACTAAGCATTTACCCAAGGACATTGCTAGTGTGTCTGTTACAAAATGTCACTTTCCTGGCCGGAAGACTTCCAATCCTACTTAATTTGGGGAAAAACTGGCTAATATTCGGTATTTGTGATAAGCAAGATCAGTAAACGCATTCTGATTTCTTTTAAAAAAATCACCTTTGTAATTTATATAAATAATTTGAGTTTTTAGTGTTTTAATTGATTGGTATATGGGTTCTCCACTAAAATTATTAATAATCTTTTTTAGTGCACTTTGTCGTCAGTTGGAATGCGTAAGAATTCATAACATTACGATTTAAGCTAAGTAAACTTAAAATGAGAGTTACAAGGTTTCATAAATCTTAAATAGATATTAATTTTAATATATTAAATGTTGGCTTAGATATATTTCCAATAAAATGTTAGTAGTACCCTTTTTGGTACACTGTCTTTAGTAGAAATTCATCAGGAACTATGAAATTATGATTAAAGCTAAGTAAATTTAAAGTGAGACTTATTAATTTTCTTAAATTTTGAATAGAGATTAGATTTGGCATATTAATGGTGTTCTTTTTGCAGAGATAATTAATTATATTGCAATTTTTTAAACCTTTATAGCAAGAAAGATTTATGATTAATGAATTAAAACAAATCCTAAGTAAACAATAAAAGTTGTATTAAAAATCATGTTATAGCAATCTTTTCTCCATATATATCTTAATTCATAACAATGTAGTTTTCCAAACTCATTAAGAAGATACTATATAATGTTACCTTTTGCATTTATAAAAAAATGTTAAATTTTAGGAAACCTATATTGGTGGCACTCATTAAAATTAAATTTTAAGATGATTGAAGGGGAAAATGTCTAACATTTTTTGATCCTCTAAATTCGCCTGACTACCGAATGACTCTCATCATCTAGTACATAAAATGAGTCGTGTGGGTGATAGGTGAGTAGAACCAAGAGCATCAGCAGCGCTAGCAACAGCAAGGGAAAAATCCAGGTTAACGCTTGATTATTCGGATCCATAAATAAGTTCAGATTTTGGTTCAAATTTGCTTGGTGTGCCATTGTCACCTCCTCCTCGTAGTCGGAGCTATCCACATCAGTGCGGGAGCAGACATGGTTCTTCTCTCCCTTCAACTTTTGCTTTGCACGTTGTACCAGCTCTGAGGGCCAAACTTGTTCCTCCTTGTAGTCCAGGGAAGTGGTCCCTGTTTCTTTTGAGGTATCCTCTGAGCCAGACTCTGAAACTTCATCGGACATCATCTCATCCTCCTCCTCCTCCTCCTCCTCAGTTTCAGTTTCTGTTTCTGAGGATGTTAGATCGTCTTCAGGTACTTCATCCTTTTCATCCGGCTCTGGTTCTTGGCCACCGGGTCTGTTAAACAATGATACCATACATTCATCCGCAACAACACTTCCGTTGGACGAAGCCGCACTTTGTGGGGGCGAAGAGTCAGACAACACAATTTCCGTTGGGCTCTCCTCATCACCACTCCTGGGTTTAAGCTCACTTTTCTCCTCCTGAAAAAAAATGTCCAAGTTTTTGTGACAATTGAAAGATCGCATACAAACACAAAGGAATTAAGGATTAATTACTTGGTCGATGCTCGTATCGGATGTCCAATAGCTGCAAGCAGTAACATACAGACAGTAGTTAACACGAAGCGTTGGAATTAAACAAGGCAAAAAGAGAGAGACATATATAAACAAGTGCGTGTTGACGTAGCATATATATACCATGTGGCATCTCCATTTTCGATTGATGAGTTGTTAACGAGAGAGGTGAGACTCTGGGTGGTGTCATGATCGTCTTCATTCTTACATTCGTGTTCGTCCAACAGCAATTGTTGTTGGGGTTTAGTTTGTTGATCACGGGTGGCCTTTGCCTTTTGCTTGTTGTTGGCGAAAGAAGCAACTGCCATGAAACCTGCAATGGCCAGAGCTCCACCGAATACTAAAAGACCCGCAATCCCTCCTTCGCCGCCAATACATAAGGCAGTGGTTGGAAGGAGTTTCTTCCTTGCTTGCTTGTTTGTGATGACGCTGCTTTTGGCCTCCATGGATATGTTTCTTAATGTTTGCTTTGGTTGCTGAAAGTGCGACACTAGGCCATGGGATGGAGTTGGATGTTATAAATAAAGGAGAAACATGTTAGTTGTCATCTTCTGAGGTGAAGAATCCGTGAATTCAACCCAGCGTTGCACGTGTTTGCTTATGGACCATGATTATTACCAGTCCGCAGTTATAGATAGCTTCATGACTAAAACTTCTCCACTATTCAAACAAAACTACTTAATCATGCCTAATGTGCACTACACAGATCCGTGAATAACTAACTCTCTCGTCTCATGCTTCTCTTACCCTACTTTTTCTAGCTAGCACCCGTTATTTTAATCGGGAAAATGTGTTTTTTTTTTCTTACATTAGTTGCACTTTTATAGGTACTGCGATGATAAAAAAATTAACTTTTTGTATTTATAAAAAAAAAATGTATGTAAAAAATTGATTGAATGCGAAATTAATAATACTCTATAAAGACTATATTTGAACAGTGGTGATTATTAACATGTATGATACATAAAATTTAGAACAGTAAATGTGTAGAAAAATTGTACTTGAAATAATGTTAATGACACTTATATATTTTTTTCTAATTTTAAAATAAACATTAATTTCTTTCCGTATTTAAAAATATTCATTTTATTTTATTTTAGTAAATGATAACCACATGAATAAAAGTCAGTAGAATGTTTGACATTTTAATGATGTAGAATATTGATATATGTTGTGAGATAAATGGTAACCAAGGAGGTAGCTTACCATGTTTTGTATATTATGAGTATTGAATTATGTTATGAAGTTGTTGTACAAGATGATGGTACTGATAATTTGGTGAGAAAGAGTCCAGAGGTTCCCGTACAACATTTTGTGAAGTGTGTATATGAAGCTAACTTTATCATGAATACTAGTTAAACTTGATAAAGAATCATATGTTTATATTAGATGGAAGGAAAATTGTAATACGATTCTAGTCATTAATTTCTTTTAAATAAGAGATAGTGGCATATTAATCAGTAATTCATGCTAGAAAATAAAAATAAAGAACGAGAGTCAAAACAATTAATCGCTGTACTCGTGCATTAAGAAGATTTGTGGTATAATTTCCACCTTTAATAAATTTTTGATATAAATATTTTTGTAATAAACTCGAACATTATTTCTTTCATCTTTAAATTAATTTATTTCTAATTTTTAATCTTTCAATTGTGTGAAATGATATTTTTCAAGTTGGACATTAGAACATTAGATGTGAAGAGTGATTTATTCAATATTTGTTACATAAATGTAATTAAGTGACATGCTTCTTTTAAAAATTTTGATGAAAGCCTAAACATACTTTTAGTCCTCCAAAGTTAGAGTATTTTTTTCTTTTGGTCTTCCACTTTTATATTTCGTTTGTTCAGTAATTTGATTTTGCCAAATGTTGCTTTTAGTATATGAAGTTAAATAATATTTGAAATATTCCCTTTATCATATATTTAAATTCTCATTCACATTGTTTAAATATCTCACTCAACCTTTTTTTAATCCACTTTTGTATTTTATAATTTCATTCAAAGGAACAGGAACTTTATCTAACTCCAATCGAACCAAAATCTCTTAAAAAGTCATGTTAGTCAATTAAACTAATGTGATCAATTTTACCACATTATCAATGTTACTAATGTAGTCTAATCCAATAATTAAAAAGAATACTATGAGAAATAATAGAACTTTTTTTTTTTTTTTACTTCAAAGACAAAAAGGAATGGTATAGGTTTAATATTCAAGCCTTTCAATAAAGTTAAAAAAAAAATCACATTACTCAATTAAGTCAGAATGTCAAAAATTATTGAGTACATCATTTATCACATTATGTTATAAATGTTTTCTAAGGTTAAAAATAGTATTTCACAATACTTGAAGACTAAACAATAACGTGTTAATGAAATGATGATTCCAAACAACTAAAAAAATATTTAAATCACTTTATTATTATAAGTTAAACTTAAAAATATTATTTTTATTTTTATTTAATTTAAAACGAACAAAAAACCAACCGAATATAATTTTTTTGTATAAACTCTACAAAATGGGCTGTTTATATTGGGCCATTGAGACTGACATAGTGAAACGGGCCGTGAGAAGTAGTCCATGACACACAAACCCAACCTAACAAGTATATTATTATTGCATGGGCACTTCATCGAAACCCTAGGGTTGTAAGGTGTTTTCTCATCACAAGATGGTTTCGCTGAAACTGCAGAAGCGCCTCGCCGCAAGCGTTCTCAAGTGCGGCAGAGGAAAGGTTTGGCTTGACCCCAATGAAGTCAACGAAATCTCCATGGCCAATTCTCGTACGAACTCTTTCTCTCCCGCTTTTTTGTCATTATTAATACTTTCGTTTTAGGTGCCATAGGATCTGAACTGTTCTGAGTTTTTGAACGCTTCCGTGAATATGCGGATGTTAACTCGAGCTATTTAATTCGTAGATTGCAAATCCTATTTAACTAGTGTTACCGTTGAATGTTGTTGTTTTTTCTAATCATTGCATAGCTTTTGGGGGAGCCAAATGCCTTATTTGAGGTTCTGTGTATCTTTTTTTTAAACACTTGGGTGGTTTTTGATTTTCAGGCCAAAACATAAGGAAGCTGGTTAAGGATGGGTTTATCATCAGGAAACCCACCAAGATTCACTCTCGCTCACGCGCCCGTCGGATGAAGGAGGCCAAGAGAAAAGGACGTCACTCTGGATATGGTAATTTTAGTCACAGCCCTAATTGCCCTTATGTGAAATCATTCGCTTTCATGGATTGGGGATCTAATCGTTGTTAGATAATTTGTTTTTTTTTTTATCTTCTCCATTGGTCACTTCTTTACAGTTTATGTAAATTAATATTATAAAGTAACCACTTTAAGGAATGGTTTGGGGTTTTTTAAGTAGCTTATGATATTTCAATAAGCTTTTTCCTGAAATAAGTTCTGCAGTATAACTAGTAAACAAATATTGCAACTTGTACAGAAATAGGTCAACCTACTTTTCTTTCGATCAAAAAAAATATACATAATTAGGTGCTTGTCGCCTGCATAGTATTTACTTATTGGATAAGGCTTTAATTTAGTTATTTATGTAATCGGACTTTAGTGTCCCAGACTTCATTGGTATATATGATGCAATTGTAAATATTTTAGTGGGTTGTTTTCCATTTTGGCAAAATATGTTGTTAAATGGTGGCATGGCAGAATAGTGTGGTGGGTTTTTTACGTTACTGTCATGTGTCATATGTGAAGGAGTCCCGCAATGGTGGCACCATAAGCCACAATTGTACGTTTGTATGGCATAATTTTGGCCTTCTGTCATTTTCTATGGATAAAACTCTTTATAATTGGGTTTATCAGTGTAATTGTTTTGCAAAATACCAAGTTTATATGAATTTTTTACGGGTGAAACATCTAGGAAATATTGGGATTACTTATACTGTTTCCTGAATAATACCAGGTAAGCGTAAGGGTACAAGGGAGGCAAGGCTTCCCACTAAAATCCTTTGGATGAGGAGAATGCGTGTGCTCAGACGCTTGCTTCGCAAGTACAGGGAATCAAAGAAGATTGACAAGCACATGTACCATGACATGTACATGAAGGTTAAGGGTAATGTTTTCAAGAACAAGAGGGTCTTGATGGAGAGCATACACAAGTCCAAAGCTGAGAAGGCAAGAGAGAAGACCTTGTCTGATCAGTTTGAGGCCAAACGTGCCAAGAACAAGGCCAGCAGGGAAAGGAAAATTGCCCGGAGGGAGGAGCGATTGGCCCAAGTGAGTTTCATACTGTGTTGAGTGGATATTACTTGTGAAAGTAGTAATTGGAGCACTTGGGGATTTAGGGCATTCAAAATTATTTTTGCTGAAATTGGAATTATAGAATTTGACCATTGGCTCTTCCTCTTGAAAAAATGTAGGGTCCAGGAGAAAAGGCATCAGCTGCACCCAGTGCTCCTGCTGCTACAGCATCACAGCCTGCCCAGTGAGTAGTCTAATTTATGCTTGTCCTATGTTTACACCCTTCGGGTTTTATGTGTTGTCTGATTGAACATCTTTCATTGCAGAGCACAAAAGAAATCCAAGAAGTGAGCCACATATTCTGATATTGGCTCGTAGAATTTTTGGGGCTGCCGTTCTCAGTTATTGTTCTAAAGTAGTTTTGACAAGTATTGTTGAATTTCTGTGTTGGTTTAGACCTTCTTTAGTTTTTATTTAAGTATATGAAATTATAACATTGCTCTTTCTCGCTTGTGTTTTGGCTTTTTTGTACGGATATCGTTACTGTTTCGGAAATACTTTTGTTAATTCTTTTATGGCTATGGCTTTAATGTTCTTTGAATCGTCTAGTCCCGATTGAATTTGTTTTATTCGCCGCTTAAACAATTCAACTACAAAAGCAAGTTGGCTACATGTAAATTAGCTCCGTCTCCCGTCTTGTCCACTTAGTGACTAGAGAAATTAGTTTTTTTAATACGTAACTTCAAACATTTTTAGTTTGTGTTTTTTAAACTAGTGAAACGTTCGTATTTCTTCTGCTCTGTGTAGTCCTATATGCCATCAATATCCGTATCATCTTAATGTTTTTCGATATCCTATACGCCCAAGATGTAGACTCCTGCAATATTCAAGAACTTAAACTATCTAGTGAATCTTTTAGATCAGTTAGATTTTACAGAATTACGTTAATATATATTGTTGTAACGTTTATGGTAATCGTAAATGCGAGACTGATTGATGAGATTAGTGCTATGTAAAATGCAAGGATAGGAAAGAATGAGATATTTTGTAATTTTGGAAAACATCATGCATGGATAGGCCAATTTCCTGTGAAGTATTTTGTTTATAAACTTCATAGAATGCTGTATTTTAATATAATTTTGTCAAAAGAATGTTCATTTGAGATATTTTAAACTGCATCTTACAAAAGGACTTCCCATATTTGTCAATGTAAATTATTTTCAGAATTATCTCATTTTTTTAGATATTTCAAAAATTATAATATATATATATAATATATATATATATATATATATATATTCAAAGCAGTTGTTTTAAAATTTCATAATTTAAATACTTTTTTTTTATTTTACTTTTATTTAATGTTAAACAACACACCTTTCTACTTTAAGATTAACATACACTAATTAAAAATTGTTTAATAAGATTAAAATATTAGTATATCTAAGTTAAACCAAAATGGCTTGCTTATTTAATATACTGACCTTTCATTTATATATCACCTATAGGAGATGATAAATAAATATTTGTATTAATTAGACTTCAAATTTGAAAGGATCAATTATTTGAAATAATTTTAAGACATAAAACATTAAGAGATATAAAAAAGAAGATAGTAAAGTTTTCCTTACATGAAATATTTCTTATATATATATATGTATATTAACCTTAAACATTAAAATATAAAGGGTATAATATTAGGGTGGTGCTGAAAGCACATCAAGTATCAATGGTAAAATCGTATTATTGAAACACTTTAATTCAAGGCATACACTTAATTTTCGTTTGGTAAAATGAAAAGAAAAAAAAATTATGGTGGATATAAATAAATAAAAAATGAGAATAGCAGATAAATAGAGGAAACAAAGGTGTTTAATGAAAGAAAGAAAAAGAATAAGTAGGTGAGAAAAAAATTCTGAATAATATGAAAATAAGAATTGGAATTCGTAACTTTAAATTTATTCTTTTTTTTAATCAATCAACTTTATCAGTTAATTAAATACATAAAAGAAATTAAAGAATCATTGTTCCACGTATAAATTAGTGTGGTCATGGTGAAAGATATGCAATAATTGACATGACATTGAAGTGTATGAATAAAGAAATCTAAAGTACTTGGTCCTAATTTAGGGTTGGTTATTGTGATTGTGCGTAAAATTGATTCCCTATGCATAAAGATATTATTCATCGTTTTAGCTTTCATCCAACTATATGGCCAACTTAATGCGTTTCTGCAGTGAGAATCTTCAGAGTACCCGAGCGGTGCTTATGCTTTGATATAGAAATAAGAAAAGCTTGCCATAGTAAAGTGGAACCGGCCATTTTCCTTTCAAACATTAAACTCCAATCTACAAATTCGAAACCAAAGCTTCTTGGTATGTCCACTTATATAATACTCTTTTTCACAATATAGTTAAAGTTCAACACAAACTATAGACAGAAAATCTAACGAACCAAGTAACATGGTGAGAGATGAAGAACTGATATCGATACTTTCACTTTTATAGATAAATGCCACTAACGCAATATCTGAACTTTGTTCCATGTATTGTATTCTAGTTAAAATACGGCAGGAGTTCGGATGAAAACTGTTTGTTAGAAATATGCCTGACATAGTAATCCTAATCTACAGCTGCAAACTGTAAATTACCCAATTTAGTACATGCATAACGAGTAGGCTTACTCCATCTTGTCGACTACGATTGGAAGGTATGCAATTTTGCTGTCTTGGATATTAGAAACTTCTTTGATTGCGCCGAGTAGAAAAACCACTGTCGTCTTCATCTTTGATGAAAGCTTTAAATCTGGCGAGGCCACCACTTCCACTGTATGCTTGGCTTCTGTTTGTAGTTTGATGATCTGATGGATCTGGACTGCCACAAATCCCAAGTTTGACAATAAATGTAGCTGTGCTTCCTTTGCCAGGGCCCTCGCTCTCAATCCATATGTGACCTCCCATGAGGTTTACAAATCTGAATCAATTTTATGGAGTCAGACTTAATAGACGAAAGACAACGATTATTTACGCTTACAGTAATAACATCCATTTAGCATGTTGACAATTCAAAGTACTACTTGATGTTTCCCCCTACCTTTTACAAATTGCAAGTCCAAGACCTGCACCACTGCTAGGTCGGGCTGGTCCACTCCGAGACTGAGCAAACTTGGTAAAGAGATGAGGAATATCTTGTGGGGGAATCCCACATCCAGAGTCCTTAACCTAAACAAAGGATACGATGATGCTTGTGTTAATAATAATAACAACAAAGAAAAAGCAAATTTAAATTAACTTCTAACAGTTGCTAAATTGACGACAATGACAACAAAAATATCTTTGGATTAATTCCAAGGCTTTTTATCTCGGTATATCCGTATGGATGATCTGGATGTCTCAATCATTTAGATAACCTAAGAATACAATCACATCACTATATGAATGTAAAGCACGTGGGATTTTACTAAAAGTTATATCTAAAAATTTAAGAAAATTAAGGCTGAGATATTGAATGGCATAATCATAACCTGGACTCGAATGTAGAAATGACCATCACTTGATGTTGGATAGAACTCTGGAGGTCGCCAATCTTGTAAAGATTCTGGTTTTGCTACAGATGCTCTTATAGAAACATAACCCTCCTTAGTGAATTTCACAGCATTACCCACCACATTCAGAAGTGTTTGTGTTAACCGCTTTTCATCACCAATGGCATGCGTAGGCAGATCAGGAGCCAAAATTAAAGTAATGGGTAATTTTTTCACAGATGCTATTGGCTTTATCAGTTCAACAATCTGCATTTAAGATTAAAAACAAGACAATACAAAAATTCACTACACAGTAAAAGACAAGAGAATTATGTTACTGCTATTTCAGAACAATGAAGCATAAAAACTTATAGCAACTACCTCTCCCAAAACACCATGAAGGTTGAATTTGCCCATTTCCAATTCGAGGCTACCATCTTCAAGTCGAGAAAGATCTAGAACATCATTAATGAGTGTTGCCAAAACATTACTACTCTTCAACACTGTCTCTATCATAACCCTCTGCTCCGGAGTCAGTTCAGTCTCCAAGAGAAGTGACGACAATGCTATGATTGCATGCATTGGTGTCCTCATTTCATGATTCATGACGGCAAGAAAATCATTGCGAGCATGGATTGCCATCTCTGCCTCACGACGGGCCAAATCTAAAGCAACATTCTGCTCCATGAGTTGATCACGGGCTCGCATAGACTCCTCCAAAATAGCAGCATGAGAAAGGGCAACTGCTACCTGTTTGGAAACTAAAAATGAATTCAACAAGTAGAGGAATAGACACTGACCTTAAATGTTTTGAAAGTCCTAACAATACAGCCATGTTGCTCCATTTGACAGGAGACATAAAGAAAAAAAAAATCCCACCATGACACCAGAAAGTGTGGGCAAAATTTTGAAACGGCAATTTCCAAAAAACCAAACTTCAAACATGATACAAACATAGTCATTTAATTTAGTAAGAAAACAATATTCCAAGAAAGCATACAACTAGATGAAACGTTTCGCTTGTAATTAATATAGAGTTATTCATACTAGGAGGCATACATAGAAGCAGGGAATGAGGAATATCCCACACAACGAACTACTGATTATATTTAAGCTAAAAAGATATTCATCAGATTAGCTCAATCTCTTCTGCCAATATATGACACTAGACAGGATTAAATGTCTGTTTACACCTTTACTGGATATCCAAAAGAGGTTTGTTACTATCCCACATCAACTAGGTATATAGACAAAGAACCCTTTATGATGACTTGGATCATGCTCCCCCCGAGTTAGTTTTTTCTTGAGCCTGTCCATTCTCAGTTTTAATATAGTATCAAGTCTATCCTATCCCTAATACCAGAGACATGATGAGATCTGTGTATTGACTACATGGTGGAGGTTGAATTAAATAGAGAAGTAATAAATACACATATCACAGACATTCTAATTGTCTTAATCACCAAGTGAAGAGCAAAAAAATACAGCAAAAAAATATTTTTATAACTATAATTACATCATTCGACCATGCTTCCACCTTTGCTAACTTTTATGGTTGAGTTTACCAAAAATTCACTATCTTTTTCATTACTATAATAACCATTTTCCCATTCTCTTGAATATTCCACACTCCAGAACAAGTTCCATATAACAGTAAGAACAGAACTTTCCAAGTGCCAATGACAATGGATATGACTGTCTAAGCAAACAAACAAGGAGTGAAGGAAAACACAGTAATGGAAGTAAGGTATGGGGAACATACAATCAAAAGCAAAACCGACAAGACAAGAAATGAAAACCAGTGTGATAAAGGAAATCTCAAATGAATACAATACCTGATCCGCAACCACATCAACAAGTTCCAACTCATGGTCTCGCCATTTTCTAACACTGTCAGTAGGGAGGATGAGAACCATGATTGCATAGCTCTTCGCTGATATATCGGGCCAATCATTAATTTGAAAATTGGACAAATTTAGAAGAGGCACCCGAACAGCAACAACTTCAGGCGGCACATATCTTCCCACAAGAGGTCTGATCCGGGCAAGTGGACAGGTGGGCGGTATCCGCATAGCTCGAGGGCTGTTGAAAACTTCATTGACAATAGGATTGTTCGTTTGCACTGTAGAGCCAACTTGAACATGGTAGGTTAAAGTATGGGACAGCTGCAGATTCAGACCATTTCTGGAAGGCATCCATAATGCACATTCCTCCAAGCCCAAAGTCCTCCCCAGCTCCACAAGAGTAGTCTTTAAAATTGTGTGTCTGTCAAGTGTGCTCCTAATTTCATGAGTCAACATTCTAACATGCCTTCCGGTCTCCTCCTGAGTAAGAATAAGTCCCATCTCCCTGTCAAGCTCCTCAGCCTTGTTCTTGAGGAACAGTTCACGCGTCTTGACACTCAACAGATCAGGAATGATGTGCACAAGCATCAGAGCCGTCGCGCAAGACACGATAGCACAAGACACTTTGGCAATCGTCATGACCACAGCAACAGCTTTGGAGTGCGGAGAGAACGTCCACAGGTTTATGAAATGAGTTGCTCCACAGAGGACAATAAAAGCACCAAACTGCATAAGCACCCATCTATACGGAAAGAAAGCCGACTTCTGCACAAAGTAGATGAGCTCCACCGGAATCGAAAAATACGCAAGAGCAATAAGAACATCCGAGATATACTGATACTTGACAAGAAGTTCATCCGGCGGATACTGCGTATCTATACAATCACAGGACTCCATCATCTATCCCCGTATGAACGGATCTGTAACAACAGGATTTAAAAATCATTCTATTGTATTCTAAAATATCATAAACTAGTATTCAAACTTCAAAATCAACATCAACAAGTGAACAGCATGAATTACACGGATGAATAAAACCTAAAACACGAGCTGAGAACCGAACCAAATACTAACAATAAAAGAAAATTAAAAAAAAATCTCCAACACGTTTCAATATATATTAGTGAAATCCAACAATCAGTGAAATCGTGATAAAATCTAGCGAAAAAAAAAATAACGGCGTATTTAATCTATAAAAAATAACGGTCAAAATAAATCTGGCACGAGAGCTAAACCAGTGAATTAAAGAAGGGTTGGAGTGTTGAGGAAACAGTATAGAGAAATCAGGAGAATGGATCGAATGATGGAGAGAGATGGAAGTGATTGTTACCAAAATAAGATGAAAAGGAGAAGTGGATCAGGTGGTGGAAGCGGTGGCCATTCGGTTAGGCGAAGAGGCGAAGCGGCGAAGAGGCGAAGAAGACAAAGGAAAGAAAGAAGGAGTGAGTTTGTTTGTGAGTAAGTTAAAAAAGCATGACATGAAATGAGGCACTGATTGAATTCATTAACCTTAACCCCTCTCACGGACAAGCATGGCAAACCCCCCCTACTCCGACTCGGGCGTGCCGTGCCCTTTTTTCCATGCTTCTCTCATTTTACTTTTCGCTTTACACACGTGCCACATCATTTTCGGATTGGCTGTCACCTTATTGTATCTTTTTTCTTTCTCATTTGTGGTAATATTTGCAAAAAGTTAATACGACTTGCTTTCTGTTTAGAGGTTAGGATTTTTTGTGCAAGGAAGTCAGAATTCATTGGACGGTGCTGGGCCTACTGGGTTTCACTTTTCTGTGTACGTGTAAATAAATTTGAAGTTGGATTCACCCATTCGCAAAAAATATTGAACCGCAAATACAGGATTTCTCAATTCTGCATCATTCAACTTTCTTAACTTTCTTTGAACTTGGTCCACTGTGTGGATGTGTGTTAACTTTTGCTTGGAGTGTTGACAAATTGGTGTTGAATCCAGCGCATCCGGTCCAAATTCCGAATTGCATTCTTTTGTTTATGAAAACCGACGGCTGCTGCGCCCATATCATCCAAAACAGCTTTTAATTAATCATAAATGCTTCACTAAAACACTAATTCCTCCCATAACTTTTGACTCACATTTCTGAGATATGTATGTAACCATAAAAAAATCAATATGTATTTGTTCTTAATCAAAATTTTTTTTTTCAGATAAAGTCCATTAGTGTTGTGAAATATGTTAAATATATCTTAAAATAAAGTTTAGAAAAGGATGAAAAGTTTACCACATACTAAGAATTATAAGTTCGTATTTGATGGGAATGAAAAAAAAAATTATTGAAACTAAAATCAGTATTTGTTCATTTTTAGATAAATCTAAAATATGTTTCACTTTTTTTTCTTCCCTAAACGTATATATTCACTTTTAACTTTCTTAATAAAGTAATATTTAATTTGGATCCAAGACGTAAAAAAAAAAATATGTAACAGTCTTATTTTTATATAGACTATGTTGTTGATGTTGATATATAAATCTTCATATTTATAGTCTCACAACTCAATTTTAAAGGCTGATAGATCGGTTGACGCAATGTTGCTTGTTGACACATAATCTCACAATTTTCACAGTGATCGTTGTATCCAACGGAAGGTGTTGTTGACTCGAACCGATCGACGTTGTGCAAATATCTCTTAACATCAATCGACTCTTATAAACATATCAACTCCTACTGTACAAGTTATTTGATTATATATTATTTATATTAAATATTATGATATATAACTATGACTAGATATTATTAGATGTTATATAAATTGAAAGTAGGAACTACAATATTAATATGCATTTCACCTTCGAGGATTTTACCCTTTTTTTTTTAAATTTAAATTTCAAATAAAGAATATTATCGGATAATGTTTTATATAATTCCCAGGTTTCCAGACTGATACCCAAACGTTTTCCTAAATTGTGAAGAGTTCTATACAATGATGTGATTTTCTCTCGATGCAAGTCCATCAAAATTGGGAATGGCCCATTTCGGGGTTGAATTCATCTAATAGTAATTTATATACCCTCTGCTTCACTCTCACTGTGAAACCACTCTTATCTTTCCGAAATGTCTTTGTTTTTATTAATCGGCAATGTTTTTAAATGCTTAAATGGTCAGTCCTAAAAGAACGGGAGAAAAAAAAGCATTTATAAAAATGAAAAGAAAAAAATAGAAAGCAATTATGCATTTGAATCTATTTAAACAATATCTCCATAAACATTTACAAAAGACGTAAAGTAAAAAAATAATATTTTATACATAAATTAAAAGCTATTTTTAAGTTTTTTTTTTCAAGTGAAAATATCCTGGCATGATATACATTGTACTGACAGATTTAAAAAGACGCACATGTATGTATGTGGGAGTGCAGTTGGCTGACTTGGTTAGGCTAATCATGCACTTGTTTTATAACTTTTAAGAAAAAGAGAACAATAAATCTATCATAAAAACTTCTTTGCTCATTTCCCATTTTTTTTTTCATTATTTCCATTAAAATATTTTATAGTTTCTCTCTTTTCTGATGCTGATATAGAAAAAAAAAAATGCAGTACAATAATCATAATAAATATATGGTTAAAATACTCTATTAGTCTTTGTTTTTGTACTAAAATCTCAAGTTGGTTTTCGTATTTTTATTAGTCTCAATTAGGTCCTTATTTTTGTAAATTAGTATCAATTAGGTCCTTTCCGTTAGTAGAGAACTAACACCGTTAAATAGGTGCCACGTGTCAGCTCCTCTTTTTTCGAATTTTTTTAATTTTTAAATTTTTTAAATTTTTTTAAAATATTTATGCCACGTGTCAGGTTTGTAGTGTGTCACGTGTCAATCTAATATGGTGACACATGTCAAATTATTGTATAAATCTCAATTTGGTCCGCATATTTGTTAATTTGATTTGATTTCAGTGCCAAATTTTTTAAAAAAAATTTAATTTCATGTGCTCCAAATTTAGAACAAATTTAATTTTTTTATAAATGTAATGATGATACTTTTATTACAAGTGATATTTCTATTACATATTTTTAACAATATTTAATTTATTTATATTTATATTTTACATTAAAATTTATTTAAAATTTATTTTAAAATTATAAATATATAGATTAATAAATTTATATTCGAAATATTTGTATAATATTCAATATCAACAATATTTTAGAGTTGGCTTAAAAATAACAATTTTATAAATTCAAATGTAAAATTTTAAAATAATTTTATAACAAATTAAAATAAATATATTTAAAATTTTAATATTAAATACAATTAATATTATTAAAATATTTAATAAAAATATCAATTTTAATAAAAATAATCATAACATTATATAAAAGTAAAATTTGGTCTAAATTTGGAGTGTCTGAAATTGAAATTTTTTTAAAAAAATTGGGACTCAAATCAAATTAAATTAACAAATATGAGGACCAAATTGAGATTCAAACAATAATTTGACATGTGTCACCATATTAGATTGACACGTGGCACACTACAGACGTGACACGTGGCATAAATATTTTTGAAAAAAAATTAAAAAATTACAAAAAAATTACAAAAATTCAAAAAAACGAGGAGCTGACACGTGACACCTACTTAACGGTGTTAGTTCTCTACTAACGGAAAGGATCTAATTGATACTAATTTACAAAAATGAGGACCTAATTGAGACTAATAAAAATACGAGGACCAAATTGAGATTTTGCGACAAAAACGAGGACCAACAGAGTATTTTAACCTAAATATATTATACTTTTTAAAACATGAAACATTTATAGGTTTAAACATTCTTTTTCATAAAATTATCGATTAGATCATTAGAATTTTTTCAGTTTTAATTTAGTCATTCGTGTTTTAAAATATTTTAGAAATCGATTCTTGTTAACACAATATTAACAATGTTAACCGATGTATATGTGTGTCAATCTATATTAGTCAAGTGTTGAAGTCCTACCATAATAGTGTAACATAATACTATTAGTGCTAGTGATGACAATGCGGGTCGGCATGGCCCACTTAGGCTTGGCCCGCATAAGGCCCGCACAACACGGGCTGGCCCGCCCTGCATATCATTTGGCTCGCGGGCTCGCAGGCTGGCCCGTTTTTTTTTTTATAATTTTTATGATAAAACTTTCAATGTTTAAAAATTAGAAAACTTTAAGAAGTTCACAAAATTAAGTAAAGACTTTGGAGAATTAGATGATAAATTGATAATTCAACATTTTCATCATATTCATACTATGACATACACAATATATTCTTTAAATTTTAACACATTAAAAATTACATAATACTTGTATTTTCCAGTTATACAAGAATTTGAAACGTTAATGCAAAAGTCTATAAAATAAGTAATTAATATACACAAGTACAATTTTTTTTTAATTTTATGCGGGCTTGCGGGCCGGCCCAATGAAACAGACCCTAATTGTCATCCCTAATTAGTGCCACGTGTTATCTTTGGGATATGTGCCATGTAAAAAATCTCAATTTAATATCAATTTGTTATTTTGTCTCAATTTTATTTTATTTTTTTTAATTGAAATTATATTACATATTTTTAAATTAAGATTAAATTTAACTTTATAATAGGTTTTACAATGATATGTTTATTAAAATTGATATTTTAATCAAGTTAAATTTATTTAAATTTATATTTTACATTAAACTTTATTTAAATTTTGTTTCATATTTAAATATATGGCTAATTTATATACAAAGGTTAAAGTTTATATAAAAACAACTTTATATATTTAAATGTAAATTTTTTAAATAATTTAAAATAAATACATTTATTAAAAATGTAACACAAAAATTTGAATAAAATCTAATATAAAATTCAAATTTAAATAAACTTAATCTTGTTAAAATTATATATTTTAATAATGATACCATTGTAACATCTATATAAAAGAACCTAAATCAATTTTAGGAAGGGATGAAATTGTTTGAATTAAAAAAATTGGACCCTTTTTCAACACATGCTAATATTTATTTAAATCAAAAAAGATTAAGAACAAATTAAAAATAAAAAATACTACAGTAAAATTAGTTAACATTTATAATATCGTATTAAGAAAAAAAACTAAATCGTAACGCATTTTAAATAATGGAAGAAATTAGATTAAAAAAAATAGAATAATAATATTTTAATTTATTTTTTTATTCATTTTTAATACACCACTTCAATCATTCTTTTCATCATCATATTATATTATTATAAAAAAATTAATAATTAAAAAAGTAAATCAAAAAAGTAAATCAAAATATTATTATAATATATATATATATATATATATATATATATATATATATTTTGTAGATAAACTTTGGTATGCATCTAAAAGTGTCTGAGCCGTTTTAAAACATATTTAATAAAATGTCTTGCAAGTTGAAAATGACCCTTTTGAGTCGTGCGAGGCTGCGACATAGCCACCGCACATTTCGTGATCTGCTTCCAACTACGAACTCCTCAACCAGTTTTAATTATCACGTGAACCTAATCCTTTGCTTTACATTCATACAAACATTTGAGTAGAGCAAAAATTAAATACATCTTCACCAATTTCCAAACTTGTTGGAGTTAATCAAATGGGTTTTTCAATTGCAAACTTGTGGATAATTTTGTTGAATGGTTTGGAGTTAGAGAGATTTATGTTTTTTTTTTCTTTGTTCTTTATCTCACATTAAGTATTTGGATAGCACTTATAAGATATCTATAAGATTTAGATAAATACATCGTCGCTTCTTACACAAGTTTAAATGTTATTTTGTTAATCCCAAATATTTGCTCATGTTTCGAAAGTTTAAATGTTATTTTGTTAATGATATAAAATCTTCCGAACTATTTGCTCATGTTTCGAAATAAGACTATTCTTCCAATATGTTAGAAAATTTGACAAAATATAAAGTAACTAATTCATTAAGAATATTAACGAAAAATAAATATATTTATTTTTTAATAATTTTTTTCCATGTCAGATACCAGTGGGTGGATAATAATGCGAGAGAGAAAAAAAAACAAGTAAAAATATCAATAAATATGTTAATGATTTAATAAAATAGAAGTGTATAAAATTTAAAATTAAAAGAGTGAATCTGGCATAAATTAAGTGCACATTTTGTCGTTTAATAAAGGTATTTTCAATATTAAATTGTTATTCGAATTAAACACAAATTTCAATTTTGGTATATTTTAATTTCAATACAAAATTTAATTTTGTTCGTTTTTTTTTCAACTTTTGTCATTATAAAATTATTAAATATGTTATAAAAATCACAAAACATTTTTTTATAAAAATATTAAACATTTATAAGAAAAAACTTAAATAAAGGAACATGTAAATTATTTTTTATATAATTATTATATTAATAATTTAATGTTTTATATTTATACATAAATTACATAGTTTTATAGTTAAAAACTATAATACAAAATCCACATTTTGTTTTAATGAATGATAATATGTTATAAGTAAAATATAGTTAAGTTTTAAAATATTTTTTAAGAGATATATTTATATTATTAGTTGCCAATTGATTCTAAGTTTATAACACGATTTTATTCATTATGGTTCTATTTTTAATTTGGAATTAATTTTCAAAATATTAAAAATTCACTTTTAGTCAAATTTTAGGTTTTAAATAACTTTTGGTTATATTTTACTGATTCAATTTAAATACCTTTAATAATAGATAAAGTTAAATCACAATCAATGTTTATTAAACTAAAACCTATTTAAACAATATATACAATATACAATATACATTTTACATATTGTTTTGTTTTTGTGTAAGGTCGAATGTGCACTTAAATAATTTGTTAGTGCGTTTACTCTAATAAAATTTTTTTATGTGTTCAGTCAGGTAATATGTGGGTATGTATATGTTAAAGTGGTCCGATGTTAAAATCAGTTAAAACTTAATTAGTCAAAAATGCTATAATAAATATATAATAAATATATTATTATACGTTTAACTTGTATTTATAATTTTCTTTATTATTTTTATTAGGTAGGACCCACAATTTCATTATCTTTAAACTTGTTTAAGTTAATCGTATATTTAACTTATTTTATTGATGACTAATCAAATTTTTTGCTCAACTCAGTCACTCGTTCATTTGTTTATTCAACCATACGGATCAACGTATATAGTACATATATTAAAAAATAAATAAAAAACATTAAACATCAAATTTGTTTATTTCAATTTCCACGTGTTAAATCTCATGACATATGTATTTTGTATTTATATACATCATGTGAAGCATAATTTTTATTGTGAATTCAGTATGATCATCTTTATATTTATTTATTTTCTTTTTTTAATACATTTTTATGTGACAACAAATATTTATTTATTTATATATTTTAATAAATTTTTACGTGACAAAAAATCATCAATAAACTTTAGAGTTTAAATACAATTGAGATGTCAATAGAGATTTAATATGAACTTATTCATAGAAAGACGATTCCACGCAAATTTGCAGTAAATGTTTAATTTATGTCTCTCTGGCATAAAGGTAATTTTGTTAACTTTGGTAAGTAAAAAAAGTTACACCTGATCGCAGTACATTCTTAATATACGTGTGTTCATACTAAACAACCCCTAACAGTGCACATTTATTACATTTTTAAATGGATGCAACATTTGTATGGTAAGAATTAATTTGTTACTAAGGTGGGTAAAAACAAATAATTAGTCTGTTTTAATATTAAATTAAAACAAATAATAATTTTATTGGTAGAATATAAGTTTGCACAGATGAGATAGGTGGGTTGCTCAACACGTGACTTAAGCGCAAATTAATGTAATCAATTAATAAATTAAAATATAAATATTGTCGAGATTTATTTAAGAATCTCTGAAATATTATTAGCTTCGTATTAGTTTGTTTCTTGTTGGATGCGTATAAATTTGTTAATGTACAAGGTAATAGAAATGTACAAGCTGTCATTCTGGTATTCCCTTTTTAGCTGTCTCTTTCTCTTACCACCACCCTTTTCTTTAATATTATTATTTTTATTTTATTTTTTGAGTACAAAGTACTTCTCTAGCATTATATACGAAATACGGGTCCTCTCTTTCTATTGTTCTGTATTCTATGTTCTTCATCTAAGTCCCTCCCTCTCTTTGCTCCATGCAACTGTTCTTGCACTGGATTCAGAACTTCGTGGCCTCATTGCAGTTTCAACTTGCTGCTGCTCAAGCACACATGAAGGAGCTAGTAAGTACGTTGTCTTGTAATGCGATAACATATTTTAAACTAAGGTTTTTTCCATTAGTGTTGTTATGAACCGTTTTTTTAATTTGTTTTCAATCTCAGATATCCTGTAGAATAGTTTGTTTCACAGGCTTCAACAATCACAGCATGTTTTTATTTTTGTTCCTGAGTCTGGCTTTTACAGTACGCTTCCAAGTTCAAACAGCAGTCATAAATTTACGTCAATATCTTGTCAGGACTTAGGATCCAATTTAGAATTACGACAGTTTGAGAGAATGGAGATTGGTGACTCCGCTAAGGTAGGTTAGTTGAGATATTGCTTTCTTGTCTGTGAAAATGAATGTAAAGTAGAGATCTTTGAAGTTCATTTGAAGTTCAGTAGTATGGTAAGATAAGCTATTATTTTCGTATAAAATTTTCCGATTCGGAAATAGAATTTCAAATGCTTTTCTGGGGAAGCATTTGGATATCTCTATAGTGACGGTTATGCTTCTAAACATTGTATCGAACTGAATGGATTGTTAGCGTTTGAGAAGAAGCACTTTGTTATTGCAAAGTTGGAATTGCACTTTAGTTCTTCTCCTTTTCTATCTTCTTTTTAGGTGGCAGTGCTTTTCCTTGTGGCAATATGTGCTGCTGTGGAAAGCAACGGAGAAGACAACGGTGGACCATGTAAACAGAATGCGTTGAATGCGAGGCCTCACAGTGTGTCGATCTTAGAGTTTGGGGCTGTTGGAGATGGAATAACACTGAACACCGTTGCGTTCCAAAACGCAATATTTTATCTCAAGTCATTTGCTGACAAAGGGGGTGCCCAACTATATGTTCCATCTGGTACATGGCTTACTGGGAGTTTTAACCTCACCAGTCACCTCACTCTGTTCCTTGAGAGAGGTGCTACCATCATTGCATCTCAGGTTCAGTTCTATTTTATCTTCGAGCTCAATGAAAAAAATTACTATTACTATTATATTGGAAAATATCTCTTGAAAAATTTTATTTATACTTTTTTTTTTTTTATATCTTTTATCACTTCAGGATTGTTCTCATTGGGATGTTGTGGATTCGCTCCCTTCTTATGGTAGAGGAATTGGGAGATATCGCAGTTTAATATACGGACAGAATTTAAGCGATGTGGTGGTTACTGGTAAGAAGCTTCTTTCATTACCATTTTATCTTTCTAGTATTTGGTATATGCAGAGTATTTCTTTCTCACTTGAATTGGTATATTTAACAAATGCAACAGGTGATAATGGAACAATAGACGGGCAAGGTTCTGTCTGGTGGGAGCTGTTCAGTTCTCATTCCTTAAACTACAGTCGACCAAATCTTATAGAATTTGTTGATTCTGTTGATGTCATAATTTCCAATTTGACTTTTGTAGACTCTCCAGCTTGGGGCATCCATCCGGTATATTGCAGGTACCACAATCTCATTTTTGGGTTTACTCACTAATTTCTAGAAGGAAACTGTTTTTCCCCATTTTTAATCTTCTTTCGACAACGCAGTAACGTTCAAATTCAGAACATTACTTCTCGTGCACCTGCCGAATCCCCTTACACAAGTGGCATAGTTCCAGGTATATCAATTACTTTTAGTTGTCTCATAGCACACAAGCTACACACCTTTATTTCGCAACCAGTTTGATCTGTAATTATAGCTGAAGAAAGCCTTGTTTACTGTTAATTGGTTTATTGGTCCCGTTAATAATACCCTTGCTTTTTGTTTGTTCAATTCTCAAAGGTGTTTTTCATCATTTTGATATTTTCGACATGCACTTTAGTCACGTACTGGTGGTAGTATCTTGCATTGCTTTTCTTCATGGCTCATTAGTTCTTGCAACTTTCAGATTCTTCTAAGGATGTTTGCATCGAGAACAGTAACATTAGCTCTGGTCATGATGCAATTGTGTTGAAGAGTGGCTGGGATCAGTATGGAATTGCCTATGGAAAACCAACCTCGAGTGTTCAAATCAGCAATGTTTACCTACAATCATCGTCAGGTGCTGGCTTGGCTTTTGGGAGTGAGATGTCAGGGGGAATATCAGATGTTATTGCAGAAAAGCTTCATATACTTAACTCGCCTATAGGCATTGAACTGAAAACAACTAGGGGCAGAGGTGGCTATATGAAAGGCATCCTCATTTCTGATGCAGAATTGGAAAATATTCATTTGGGAATAAGCATGACAGGATACTCCGGTTTCCATCCAGACGACAAGTATGACACAAGTGCACTTCCAGTTGTTGATAGCATTACTTTCAAGAATGTGATGGGTGCAAATATTGATGTTGCGGGGAATTTTTCAGGAATATTTGAATCACCATTCTCAACAATCTGTCTTTCAAACGTGACTTTTTCTCTCAGTTATGAGCTATCCCCTTCATGGTTCTGTTCTAATGTGATTGGTTTCTCCGAGGAGGTGATTCCTGAGCCATGTCCCGATCTCCAGAGCTCGTATTCCAAGTTCTCCTTTTCTTGCTTTCCTTCCCTATATCCACACTCTAGTAGTAATATCTCAGGCTCTTTAGACCAAGAACTATAGTCACCCAATGCATCTAAAGCCTCTTCAACTTCGTCCAATTTTCCAATAAACCAAAATTCTTGATGCAAATATGTTCCTTCTCTTCAACATTCAGTCAACCTTCCATTTCTTGGTGTCAAGTCCAGATAGTACATTCATGTACAGCCTCAATTTCTTCATTCATGTAAGAAAATTTTTGATGGTGGTGTACAGGCAAAGACGCTTTTTGCTTTGGACGTATCATTTAAAACAAAGGAGTGCTACCTTGATTCTTTGTCTATCGTGAATTGGCTCTGTGGTACACTGTGTATTGGTTTTGATAAAGCAAAGCTGACAGTTTTCTCTTTAATTCACATTATATGATTGCTTCTGTTGACTTGCTTGGTATGGCAGAAGCATGCACGGTGATGGAATTTATTAACCTTGAATTCCATGACACTGTGTTTTCTTATCACAGCCAATCTTAAAATAACACGCGGACAGGAATATTAGGAGGTAGATTTTGATTAACAAGGTTGAAAGATTTGTGTCCTCTATCCAACGTTAGGTCAGTGGTCTTGATTCTTCTGCTTTTCCTTTTCTCCATTGGTAGACAGCTATACTTGACTAAATCTGATGGATCGCGAGTGGCCACCAATTCCACCAATGGCCGTGCATTGTCCCACTCCACCCTGGAGCTGGGAAACCTGAATCAGATGGTTACATCACTTCACCTTTCTTACGTACCATCTAATTAATGGAGCCACCACTAAACCTAAACCAAGAATTCGCGTGCAAAACATGGTCACCATTGTCATCAAATCTATAAGCGATACGTTACTTTCTTCATTTGCATTATATTCACAGATATGTAGGTACTATCATGTTTTTCTTTGCAAGAACTTGTAAGGATTTTCTAAAACAAAGAGATTCTCGTACGCTTTTAAGTCAATGAATAATTAAAAAGTCGTTACTTCCAACAATTATTTAATGATGATTGCTTTTCTTTTATTTGAAATGGAGGGCCCTCCCTGGTACCATGTCTTTTGCATTAGTATTTTTTTCAACACCATCAAGAACTTTGCTAGTAAAATTGATTGATTTAAGAGTGAGAAGCATTTGGCTTATACACTTGTCAGCTTAATTTTGATAGCAGAAAATTTAACAATGTTAATAATTATCAACTCTGTAAAGGGTAGAATGATAGAATGTGATAAAAATAAGTTATAATTAATTGAATGTAACAAGGAAATCATGAAATACGCGTCCTCTTTGTAGGACATGGAGACGAATTACAGCTAAACCCAGACTCCCCTATCCCTTCATTTTCTTTCATCATCATATCCCTTAACAGTCCTTGTAGATCCTCCGTTGTTCCTTTCTCATCCTGAAAAACAATTAAGATCCAAAATCAATTAGAACTATTATGTTTTAAGAAGAAAATCAATAAATAAAAACTCCTCTCAGTGCCAAGATACTAACCAAGGGTTCAATGTAGAATGCCATATACTTAATATCCAAGTCTTGTTTTGAAGTTATAAAATGCAAGTAGGGTCACTTTTCTCAACCTAGAATGGTTTGAAGAACTAATTTTTTTTTTTTTCAATTTAGGAGACATGAAAACAAAGTTATCTAAAATTTTAGATACTTAAAATTATTAAACTGAATCTAAATATACGATTTAAATTAATTTAAGTACACTGAAGCAAGTTTTTAATTATTTAAAATTAGTTTCAATAAAATCAATCTCAATATACTTCTGCTTCACCATTTGCATACCTTGGGTCTTTCATTCTGCATCATCAAGATCATTTCTTGCATGAAATCAACAAATCCCTGTAATTTTGACATACGAAATTCAGCCATCAAATCTCATATTCTAATTAATTAATAATTCATAATTCATAACATAAAACCCACCTCATCATCATCCTCTCCAATTAGACCAAACAAACCAGCATCATATATCCTTCTCTTCCCTGTGTTGGACAAAACTATATTTACAAAGGAAAACAGACACATTCAGTTGCGGTTTTATCATAATAGAAGTGACATATACGTTGGATTTGTTGTCGTGAAGTAAAGCACCTGAATAAGCCTCTTGAACGTGCTGAAACCGTTTTTTTGCCTCCGGTGCAAACTTTGGGTCCTTGCTCCATCTATCAGGATGCCACTTCTTTTAACCAAAAAGTTCAACACAAATGCACTCGATTCAGAACCATGTTAAATTCAAAAACAAATGACAATAATGTTACTGACAATAACATAAACATGGTACAATGTTTAAGTTTAAACAAGACAATACCAGAGCCATCTTCCGATAAGCGCATCGAATTTCACCATCGCTCGAATGTTTGCCAATCCCAAGCACCGAATAGAAGCAAACGGCGTCGTTTGACATTTTTGCTTGGAACAATTATAACCCAAAGGTGAATGTTGTTATTTTAGTTAAACGATGTGGGAGGTGGTGGAGGTTCTCGTAGTTTTTTATGTTGTCAGAAAGGTTTGGAAGTGAAAGATCCATGTCGTGCTCTGCACCCAGAAACTTCCAGAGATTTCCTTTCGGTCTTCCTCGTCCACCAGTTACTCGACCAATAATCAATGAATGTTCCCAGGTTGTACCAAAGCACAAATTGTTCTTGCCCAGCCACATAAATTCAATTATTTATTTATTTTTCTCTCCTAGATTCATTCACCAATAAATTAAAAAACAGAAAAAGAAAACGAAAAAGTGGTAATAACTTTTTTTTTTGTGGCTACGTTTTTATTTAAGGTTTTTTCCTAGATTGTTTAGAAGTGTTTATATAATTTATTTGCACACACGTTTGAGAGGGTTATGAAAATAGTTCACTCCATATTAATGAAATTTTCAAGGTAAAGGGACACGTAGCTTGCATAAAAAATAGTTAATTCTTATTTTTCTTTAATTATAGAATCAATTGATACATGAACGATACTTATGTTATTCATAAGCACTTGTCGAAAAGATTGTTGTGGATTTCAAGTTCTTACAACGTTGGATGTGTGCTATTACATTTTTATCATTTTTCATATTTTAGACCCAGCATAATTCCACATTGGGCTCTTCAACAGTGACAAAAGTCAATAATTCAACATTGGGCCTCAGACCAATTTTTGTGGGCTGGACAAAGGTTTTGGGTTTCACCAGTATGAGAATTTTCTTTCTGCACTCCAACAAAGATGACAGTATTCCTTTTACTAATCTCGGCCAGAAACAATGCTGAAACTCATAATATGCTTTCATCTGCGGAGTATTTAAGTTTTTAACAAACTTTTCTTATTCTAATTTAATAATTTTACTTAAAAACACGTATTTTAGGTCAGTATTATAAGGTAAATATACCATATAAAACTAACCTAATCAACTAATGTTTTATGCATAGAAATAAAGTAGTTATATTTATTTCCTCCAAAAATGATTTAGAACAAAACTGGGGGAGGGATATATAAAACATGAGGAAACTGATTTGTACAGATAAAAATTCATTGCAGTGTTACATTCCCTGAAATGTTGTAAAATAAAACAAAAGAATGTCATCATACAAACAAAGCAACTGGCATTATTGCTCCATTATCCGTGTAAGGTTGATGATTACAAAATACAAACCCAAAAAAAATAATATAAAAATAGCTCTCTCTGTCCATCTAAAAAATTGAAAAAATATTAAAAAAATAAAAAATATGAACAATCACTCTTTATACCTTCTGAATAACACATTGTTTATTTTCTACTCCCACTTCTACGTTTCACGTCAACTGGAGCCGGTTGCCTTCCTGTTCGATGTGGGACGCCATTTGACTGTTTCAATGACGGTGAAGGACCCAAAGGAGAAGAATGAACACCATTCTTACTGCAAAATTCAAAATATACTATTATCACCAAACAGTACAAATAAAAATAATCTGAAATAGGCTATGTTATACTACCATATCACTTTTGCATTACCTCAACTCGGGGCTTTTCGCTGACTTAGAGATAGATCTTGTAGTCTTTGATCCAATTCCACTGGTCATGCTGCTGAGTTTGGAATGATTAAATTGCCAAAGCAAGTCAGGTTCCGAGGAATCACTGGTGGCAGCATCAAGCTCATCCGTGTCATCTGAACCCGCAATGTTAAACTGGTTGCCTCCTATGAACATGTTGTAAGATTGTTCTGAGTACATTTTGGGAGAATCTTTAAGATATTTCTGATAAAAGGCCTCAGATAAGTTTCCATTGCTTGTTTGCCAACACCCCAAGAGGTTCTCAGTTTTGTTTACATCTTGCTTGTTGTTGACCATGACCTTATCAACCCATTCTCCAGAACCAGATTCTTTGTCATCCTCCCCATAGTTTTGTCCAAGACTATTGTTCACCGGAGGCCACGGTGGTGAATTTGCTGATATCTCATCAAAGTCAAAGCTCTGAGTTTTGTGCCTCACTGTAGTATTACTTTGAACCTGCAGCATGAAGTAATCAAATTCCATCTCAGTTTAACATGGAACAGTTTTTGCATGATCTAGTCAATGCTATGAAGTCATGTTAGTTGTCCAATGCCATGATAATCAGTAAAATTATGCATACCTCTATATTGCCAACCTCCACCATTGGTCGCCGGCATCCAAGCTGATCCCCAGTGTCAGGAACTTGGTAAGGTGAAAGCTCAATACCCTTTGTCCTGTATTTTTCGGAGCTGCTGCATAAAGAATGTTCTGATTCTCCTTCCTTTCTTGCTAGTGCTGCCTTAAGGCTTGCAATCTGAAACGTAATTCAGTAGTTTTTTAGATTTGATTGGACTGAAAACGATTGTTACGAAGAGAACTACAAAATTTAGATTTGACCATCAACCTGTTCTTTGAGCTCTTTAACATCTGAACTATCTTTGTTTACTCTAGCAGCACCAAGTTCAACTGTGGCAACTCTTTCAGCAAATTTTAAGGTACTAATTGTTTCTCCAATAGCATCACTCTCTGGACTTATGTGAACAAACATTAGTGTCTTTGCCTGTCCTCCTGAAACAATCCAACCAACACTATCAGACAGAATTCAAACGAATTGTGTTTCTAAGGAACAGAAAAAAAATATATGGCTGGCAAACCAACTTCTTAAACCTTACCAAGTGAATCTTGGAGTAGTTGTGTGAGTTTACTGTTTCTGTAAGGTACATGTGAGTTTTTCTGAGCGAGGGAAGCAATGACATCACCCAGAGCTGAAAGAGATTTGTTAATATGCTGTGCCTCTTTCAGTCTATCTCCTGTGGCCTCGGATTTATCCACCCTCTCACTTCCTGCTAAGTCAACCAAATGCATGCATCCACGAAGGATAGCTCCAGTTGTCAAATCTCTTCCTTGAACATGAACAGTCAAGCAACTGCCACGTTGATATTTGAAATAATACAATTGTTAGCTGTGTCCAAGACATAACATGACAAAAAGGTGAGTAGGATACACCATACCTATGAGATCGGCTACTGCGGTCATTAAGAGCTGTTGCTCCAACTGCACGGTTCCTTTGACCAAGGTTCATTAGTTCAATCACATCAATAGTTGATGATACAGGGACAAGGCTTGCATCTGGAACGCTGAGTCCTTTCTGAGAACTACTTCGAATCTCCAATGTATTAACAGTTAAGGGCAGCAAAGAAATCAATGGCATGTATGTTCTAGAATGGTATCAATAGTTGATACTGCATCACATTTAAAACTTGTTTTCATTTGTTAAGAGCAGCAATCAACGCAATGTACTGTAATTTCTGAGATCATACAAAAATAAAACAGATAGCACTTCATAATTGTGTACAAAACGAAAGAGAATCAAATATACTGGTAAAGGATATCTTTTGTTTGTTCCATCAGTGACCAAAAGATCCCTGACTTGTTCATTGTAAATCTCAATCATTTGAACAGAAACGTCGTATTGGAAAGTGTCCTTTCTTTGATCTGCTATAAGAAACAAATCGCTTAGAGCCCTGTAATTTACACCTTGGCTTTTCTCTGTGATTTCTTTTGGTCCAGTCTACATGTTAAAAGCATAAATCAGTAAAAGATCATTAATTTTTTTTTTCTTTCTAGAGAAAATTCCAAATGGATGTGGATCCTACCATAGTGTAAGTTTTTCCTGATCCTGTTTGACCATATGCAAATATGCAAACATTATAGCCATCAAGAACAGATCTAACGAGTGGCTGCATGTCTAAGAAGACCTCAGCTGAAACAAAAGAGAGAAATTTATGATCATACTAAACAATAGAAATCTTGTAGATAAGTGAAAGCAAAAAGAAAAAACCAACCTTGGGTTGCAGATGGTCCAAAGATTTTGTTGAAGTTGAAGGACCTGCGTCCCTTCCCATTTTTTGAAGGAATGTTAACTGTGAGAGTTCCATCATCTATATTTTCCACTGCGCTCAAATGGTTTGATTGTCCAGGAAAGAATGGTCTTACTCGACAGTAAACCCTAATACTCCCTGATGAAACAGATTTACTCATATTAATTCAATTCCGGGGTTAAAAAATCACAAAGTCATAAAAACGAAGACCAAAAGCAACAAGAAAGCAGTAATCTTTATACCCTTAAGATCCTGGACTTGATTGTATAGCTTGCGATTTTCTTCAAGAACTCTGTGATATCCAGAAGCAGCGTGAGCTAAGCCATGAACGTGCATCCCTAGAAAGGAAAACAAATAAGTTAAATAAGATGTCGTGTTTCATCCACCAATCACAAGGCAAACAAAGGAAGTAGGAGAAAAATAGTAGAAGCTTAAAATGAATTAATCACTATCCTTACCAAGATTGGAGAACTCCTCACGAAATTTCATTTGCATGAACTGCATACCAGATTTTGTGGTGTGAAGAGTATGTCTTAGCTCCTACAATAACACAATAAATGAGATATTAACTACTGTATTAAGAAATTGCAAAGATTAAACTATGATAAGTATCATCATTGATTCTGTACTTGAATTTCTCTTTGCTGCTGATCAAAGAGCATTTTCTGCTTCAGAAGTTGTCTTTGCGATTCCTCATCAGCAAATAGATTTTTATGATTGCGATCCTCTTTTTTTGATACCATAGCATTAACTTGACTTTTATGAATGCCATCTTCTTTTTTCGTTACCACATGAATCTTCTTCTCCCCCTAATCGAAAAATATGTGGTTATAAGAATTATAGCATTTTCAAGTATCATGAAGGTCCTGGAATATGTCAAACACTAGCCATGTTACCTTTTTATCTGCCACAACAGACCCATTGCTCTGAGAAACAGGATCAATCGAAGTTACTTTTGCCTGGGAAGTTACAAGATAGTGAAGAAAATCAAGAACAGCTTGTCAACAAAGTCAAATTAAGTAAGAACCAGTAGGTAAAATTATCATACCTTTTCACCTTGGGTTGCAATGCGTTGTTCAAACTCCTCTACAACCTTACTCAAAACAGATTCAACCAACTGTTCCATGGACAAGAAAAATATTAAAAACTAGCTTTAAAGGCACTCTTGCTCTTAGTATTATGAATGACTAAAACAAACTGAAGCAGCAGATGTGTAGTAAGTAACAGTAATGTGAATGTGATATTGTTTCACAAGAATGTTATAATTTTCTATAAAGCATTTTATCTTAATATGGACTTATTTTCAATAAGACACAACTTAGCTAGTAAAGTTGTGATGAAATTTAGCTGTGAAACATGTAGAGCTACTTGCTATCTTACCGATGGAACTTCTTCTGGCTTCTTATCCGATAGAATCGCACGAACAAGCGAACTCAAAGAATGGGAACCAGACTGCAATTACAGAAATATAAAAAAAAAAAAAAAAAAAATAGGTTGTTTTT